>Ga0180732_1000495_pt1 | contig 33991 bp, 78 predicted proteins | sample KR11_01MetaG_FD_148674 | JGI IMG/M metagenome (GOLD analysis project Ga0180732, IMG submission 148674) | Groundwater microbial communities from the Olkiluoto Island deep subsurface site, Finland - KR11_0.1 MetaG | ecosystem: Environmental > Aquatic > Deep subsurface > Groundwater | place...
TGTAGATAGAAACATAACAAAAAACATCCCAATTTACGAAACTAAAGAAACAATAAAAGAAGTAGAAGTAGAAGTTGAAAAAATAGTAGAAAAAGAAGTATTAATAAAAAGAAGTCTAACTGAAAAAATACTAAGTGTAGTTTTTTTAATTGCGATTTTATTTATTACTTATTTATTCGCAAGAAGAATTGGAAAAAGAGATATTAACCACTAACTTTATATATACTAAAATATACTAAATATATAATGAAAACCACTAGAAAATTAATTGTTAATTTATTAGAAGGGGACGAAATTTTGGAAAGAGAAGCAAAAAGTTTCGGTAGTAATTCGTCTCATATAATTCTTCCAGTAAAACACATAAATAAAAAAGTCACAATAGTTTGTGCCGAAGATGTGGTGGAAGAATAATGCGTCCAGAGGAAAGAGTCGTTACGTATCCTAGAATGGGAAATAAAACTACTGATATTACTAAAAATTTTTTAGAGAATTTAGGATTGAATGTCTTAGAGTGTCCAAAGACAACCGACAAAACAATAAGACTCGGTGCTGAAAATTGTGCGAACATGGCTTGTTTTCCACTTAAACAAACTCTAGGAAATTATATAGAAGCTATGGACATGGGTGCGAATACTTTATTATCGTATGATACAAATGGGAGTTGTAGATTTCGACAGTATAAATTAAAAGAAATTTTAAGTATTAAGAAAAAGTGAATAAAAATTCAAAAAGGAAAAGTTTAAATAGTAATTAATGTTGTAATTAATATGAAAACAAAAATAATACCAGTAATTATTATTATGTCTATGTTATTGATTCCAAATGTTCTAGCAATAAATACAAAAGTTAATACTTTACCAGATAGATCTTTTGTATATTGGCTTACCGTGTCTATGCCAGAAAAAATAGAAATGTTTTTCACATTTAATCAAGAATCAAAATTAGTAAAAAGAACAATATTATCAGAAAAAAGATTAGAAGAAGTACAAAAATTAAATCAAGCTAATGCCCCAATAGAAGACCAACAAAAAGCAGTAAATAGATATAGTGGAGAATTAGAAAAAGTAGAAGAAATGGTTAAAAGAGGAATAATATCATCTGAAGAAGCAAGAAAAATAATTGAAAATAATCTTAATAGAATAAAACAAAGAGAAAAAGAAGTGCCATCTGATTTAGTACCATTACCAATAGTAATAGACGAAGGTAAAGAAAAACCAAAAATAGATGAAATAGTAGATAGTATATTTTGCCCAATGATTTATGCCCCAGTTTGTGGGAATGATGGAAAAACTTATCCGAGCAAATGTGTTGCACAACAAAGGGGTGTTACTATAGATAAAGATAGAGAATGCGGGGATGAAGAGATTGAAGAAGAAACTGGAGTTGAATGTAAGGAAGATATATCCTGTCAATCCAATGCAAGAAGTTGTTATTCAAAATGTATAGATGGAGCATGTGTGGAGATATTAACTTTTGTTAAACTATCAGATTATCCAAATTGTGAAGAGGATATAAAGCCATCCCCTATACCAAATCCAAAACCATCTCCAAGTCCAGAACAACCTCCAAGAGAAAAACCGACACCAGTTCCATTGCCAATAGTTATAGAAACATGTAATTCTAACCAAGAATGTGTTAATAGATTAGGAAGTTGTAATGCTAAATGTATAGATAGAGAATGTACAATAGTCAACACTTTCGCACCTACTGGGAAATATCCAGATTGTGAACAAAGATACGGAGTATTATAATAAAATTATATCTACTACTTATAAAAAACCAAAACATTTAAATAGTATTTAGTATTAAATTAATTATGAAGAAAAAGGTAAATAGTTGGTTCATAATTTCAATGATTCTTATTGGTATTTTGGTAGTTGGTGGTATTGGTGGATTTATAGTTTTGGAAAATAGTGGAAATTCTAATAATTCAGGTTCTTACGCAGACACTTGTAAAACGCCACTAGAAAAATGGAGTAATTATGAAGGTGTTTCCGACTGTTTGGTTTCTTTTCTTGATAAAATAAGACTTGATAATCAAGAATTTAGTGCTTCGGATATTTTATTTTACCAAAGAGCTTGTTATAAAAACAATGGATTCCCAGATTATGAATAACAATTTTCTAAATTAAAACCAAAACTATTTAAACTTCAAGTTGTTAAATTAACTATGGCAGGAGAAGAAATAATCTGGACACTACCTCTTATTATAGGAGTTTTAGTTTTAAGTATTTGGACTTTAATTTGGAAAGGAATCGGACTTTATAAATCCGCAAGAAGAAAACAGACGGGTTGGTTCATCGCAATGCTTATTTTAAACACGGCAGGGATTCTACCTATTATTTATTTGATACTCAATAAAGGGAAAAGAGTTTAATTTTGTTTAACAAGTAAAGGGGAAAATGTTTAATTTTGTTTAACGCACACATTATACACACACATGAATTATATAACTCTCTTCCATAATACCTTATATAAGGCAATTTAACAAACCAAAAAGTATTTAAATAGACATTATCTTAAATAAAGATGGTATCAGATAAATTAATAGGAATAAGAGAAGAAACAAAGAACGCATTAAACGATCTAAAAAAATATCCAAGAGAAACTTACGACGATGTAATATCCGAATTAATAAAAAAGGAGAAGGGGCAGGTGTAGTAAAATAAAATGGACTTCGTTAGTTATATTAATTCGTTGGTGCATGTGACCCTTTTTGATGGATTTTATTATATAGGTAAAGTAGTTGACGCAGACGATTCTGGAATAAAATTAATAGATAAAAAAGGAAAGAAAGTATTTGTTTCTAATAAATCAGTAGCTACAATCAGAGAGGTAGAAAATGTTTGAAACCAATGAAGATGGTTCAATATATGGACAAAAGGAATATAGACCAAGTAGTTTAAAAAGTTTTGAAGATGTAAAAAAAGAATTAGACAATTTGTCTGATGTAATATATTAGTTAGGTATATAACCTTTATAAACATTTCGGTAGTTAATAATATACGATAGGTTTATATATTAACTAATAATAGATTAGTATGGCAAAAGTGAAAATCACCGTTGAGGGATTTAGATGTGAGAGGTGTGAACATAAATGGATGCCTCGGAATGAAGGAGAACCAGCCGTGTGTCCTAAGTGTAAAAGTCCTTATTGGAATAAACCACGGAAACAAAAAAAGAAATAAAAAGGTTTAAAAGTGTATTCCATTTTATTATAGTAAATAGTCCACCACTGTAACCAGCCACACTCCAACCCCGAAAGTTTTTGTGTGTTGAGATTTGTCTCGGAAACAAATTTCTCCACTAAACCCTACTATGCTCGAGCACTTTCAGATTTATTGCACTTCGCACTGGCTACAGTATGATATAATCGGTTTTTCATATTTCTCCCTCCGACAAATAGAGTTCCACTTGACCTAAAAATAATGGTTTGATATAATAATATTTTTTCTTATCCTCTGTGCTTTCTTCAACTACATTCTGATTTTTCAATTCTCTCAAATGCATAACTACTGCTGGACGGGTTATACCTAATTCTTCAGCTACTTCAGAAGAAGTTGCTCCTCTCTTCTTTGAATGAGTTATGGTCATCAAGGATTTCAAAACCCTCCAATGAGCACGAGTTAAAGATGGAAAACTAAACTGTTTTAATTTTAGTGAATCTATAAAATTATTTGTTATTAATTCATCAATTTCTTTCTTATTGTTATCTAAGGCATAATGTAATAACTTTTCAGAAAAGTAAACCATTGAATAAGGGACTCCATCTGATAAATTTGATAAGATATTCAAAGACTCCTCATTAAAAGGATTTATTCTCCCCCTAAGAAGTAGGGGGGTTATTCTTATCAAAACTATTTTTATCAGATGTTCATTTGTAAGCTTTTCCATTTTTATACACGCTGGTTTCAGTGAAGAATAAAATGAATCATTTTTTATTTGAGCCCACTTTGATTGATTCCATACACAAATAAATTTAACATTTGGGTTAGAATCTATAAGTTGAACAAAATCTTGTTTATGTCTCTCCCAAATTTTTTCAGTATCATCCATCAAAATTAGTTGAGGCTTATTAATCTCCCCCATATTAACCTTCGTAAAAAACTCTTTGAAATTTTCATTTTCTAAAAATTTTACTTCATGACCAAGGTCTTCTTCTATTTCTTTTAACTGTTTATAAAAATAATTTAAAAAATGTGTTTTACCGATACCCTTAGAACCACTTAATACTAATAGTGGCATAAAACCTTGCGTTAATTCAGGGAGATACCTTACGAGTAATTTTTTTTCTTCTTCCCTATTTACGAATGTTCCCATTATCTCTTTTGGGATAAAGGGGATGAAGGGATTTCTTGAGAGTCCTAACTCTTTGAATTCAGACTCCTTTAATCCATGAAGTAATCTTTCCTTAAATGTGTCAGATATTTTTATATCCATGTGTAAGTTAATTCTTACACATTTATAAAGCTTTGTGTTTCTATCTCTTGACTTGATAAGTCCCGAAGATGTAACAATGTAATACAATAGAAAGGTTTATATAATAAGTATTATAATTGTTTATAATGGTATTATATATGTTTATAATACTTATTATATAATGGAAAAAGAATTTTATGACAGATTTGAAGAATTGGATTTACTTAGAAGCAAGTTTGATAATTTAGAAAAAGGGGAATTCGGTGTATTATATGGAAGAAGAAGAGTTGGAAAATCAGAATTATTGAGAAAATTTGCAAGTAAGATAAAAAAGAATAAAATGTTTTTAACAATAACATCTCAATCTAAAGCAGAATTAAAAAAAGCATTATCTATAAAAATTGAAGAATGCTTTGGAGAAGTAGTTAAAATTTCAGAATGGAGTGATTTTTTCGATTATTTAATTGAAAAGACAGGAGAACAAAAGTTTTTATTAATTTTAGATGAGTTTCAAAGAGTAGATGATTTTGCAAAAGATTTTATTTATTCACTGCAAGATTATTGGGATTCAAAACTAAGAAAGAAAAAAATTATGATTATTATTAGTGGTTCTTCTATGAGTATGATGCATAGATTAGCATTAGAAGAAAAGGGTCCATTATATGGGAGAAAAACTTTTACTATTCCATTAAAGCAATTTAGATATATTGATTTTAGAGAAATGTTTAAAGATTATTCGGAAGAAGAAAAAATAAAAATATTTTCTGTTTTTGGTGGAACACCACAATACTTAACATTTTTTAAGAAAACAAAACTTAGCCTAATAGAAGCATTTAAAGAACTCGTTTTAAGGAGAGATGGTGCATTATATGAAGAACCTATAAATGCCCTAAAGTTTGAATTAACTAATCCAGAGAGATATATTTCGATATTGGGGGCAATATCAAAAGGCAAGGTAGAACTAAAAGAAATTTCAGATGAACTTGAACTCGGTCAATATCAATTAACTCCATATCTAAGAAACTTAACGGAACTTTTAGATATAACTTGTTCTTCTGACCCTCTTTTTGGAAAAAAGAAAATGAAAAGATATAAGATTAAAGATAATTTTTATAGATTTTGGTATAGGTTTGTTTATCCATACCAAGAGCAGATACAATCTGGAATAGTAGAAACATCTGTAAAGCGGATTGAAAAAGAAATGGGTGATTATTGCGGAAGAATTTTTGAGGACATAGTAACAGAATTTTTCTTATTTATGAGAAATAAGAAAATAAAAGGAGTAGATATAAATTTTTTAGAATATGGGAAATGGTGGGAATCTGGTGAAGATATAGATTTGGTTCTTAGCAATGCTTCCTATTCAACATTTATCGAGATAAAATTTCAAAATAGAAAATTAAATAGTAACGATTTTGAAAATCTAAAGAGAAAGTCTCTTAAGACTTCATCAAAAGGAAGATTAAAATACGCTATGGTATCTAAATCAGGATTCGAACAAGAACTAATAGATAGAAAAATACCAGACCTTTTATTATTGGACTTAGAAGAAATGGAAAGAATTATAGAAGATGAAACAAAAAGAGAAAAAGAAATACAGGTAGACTTAAATGATTGGTTTGGAATATAAAAATTATTCTTCCTCAATAATTATCTTTTTATCTTTTGTGGTTGCCTTTAGTTTTTTATCTGCTAAACCACTCTCTTCTACAACTTTCTTCGGTAAATTAATTCTATAACGAAAATATTTTACTTCATTTACTATTTTATCCATAGCTTTCAAAATCTTCATAAAAAAATTAGGTATCCGAAGTATTTAAGGTTGTTGGTATCCGAAAGAAAAAATATATAAAACCCAAAAGACCAATTAACTTAACAGAGTAAAATAACCACAAACTATAAATACTAAACCCTCTTTCTAACGTTAACTAAATATTGGAAAACAAGAAACCAATGGAAAAAGAAACAACTGTCAACGTAGTAAAAAAAGACAAAACTGGATTCAAAGGAATTGACGAGCAATGGTATTCTAATAAGTTCAAAAAATTTGAAGTCTCAAAAGGCGACAAAGTAAGAGCTTACTTAAACGATAAAGGTTTTTTAGAAAATGTAGAAATTTTACAAAAATCAAACCTACCTTCAAAAAACGAATCTATTGAATCAGCTTCATTAAGAAAAGAAGCGTCAATGGCTCTTGCCTACGCAAAAGACCTCGCAGTAGCTGGTAAAATAAGCGTAGAGGAAATAGGAAGCAAGGCAAAAGGTTTTATGAATTTAATGACTGAATTAGCAGAGTCAAAAGACGAAGTAAAAAAGCCTGTTAAAAAAGCAGAAGAACCAACGCAAAGACCAGATTTGTCAGACGTTAATGAAGAAGATTTAATTTAAGTCTAAATATTTTATTTTTTATTTTTTTTCTTGTAAGGGTATTAAAGCGAAAATTTATAAGGATTGTAATAGAAGTATGTAGTATGAAAAACAAAGAAACTCCATAAGTTAGGAGCGGTTAATTCTCGCATCTAACCTAAATTAAATGGCTATGGAGGAAAGATGAAATACAATGAAGAATTTTGCAGTAATTGCAAAGAAGAAACAATTCATAGAGTTTTCAGGCGTTTTGGTAAAAAAACTTCAGACGGAAGAAAGTCTCACAAAAGAACTGTTACTTGGTGTATGAAATGTCAAAAGAGAATAATAAAAAAATAAACTTTTGAACAAAAATTCAGAATAGAAACTTTTATAAAGATTGAAGATATAGAATTGTATGGCTTTAAAAGATTGGGATAAAGACAGCGACACTTCTTCATATATATCTTATATTAATCCTAAAAGTTCTCAAGAGATAAAATTAGAAATAACTAATTACGGAAATAGCGGAACATTTGGAAGAAAAAAAGCAGACAAGTGGAGTGTGTTTAAATTCAGAAATAACAAACCAATAGCAATTATTAAGAACGTCTCAAAAGATAAAGCAATTTTAAAAGCTAAATCCTACATGAGGAATAATTAAAATGGTAAAATATACAATAATCTCAAGAGCAAAATTTGAAAGAATGTTTGAAACAGATAAGATGATGGGATGGGAAAATTTTGGAGGATTTTTTACCAAAGAATCAGCAATAAACCAAATGGAAAGTTATAGCGGAAAAGGCAAATGGGCTTTAGTTCCACCAGCAAAAAGAACGAAAAGCAGTGGTGGATATTACAACGTTTTATTTAAGAGGAATAAAAGATAATAATTAAATTCGTCTTCGAACACTAATACGAAAGTTTTAAATAGAAGGTAGTGTTAATTTAAACATGACAAAAAATAAAAATATATTCGCATCAATTTGGATGGGTATTGCTCAATTTTTCTTCGCTATTGCTTTAGTTTGGAATCATTTAGCTGGTAGTATTTACAATCTTCCTATTATCGTTTTTGGGTTTTTCTTAGCTATAATTTCAATATTAGTAGGAATTATAAAAGAAAGATAATCAAAAAACATCAGTTCTATAAAAGGTGTTTAAAAATCTAGAGTTAAAATTTTCCATAAACTTAGCTTCTATTTCATTAAAAAGCCGTCCAAAAGGAAATCCAAAAGTCAATTCACATCCGTCCAGTCTTTCCGATTTTTTCTGAATGTAATGAATTCGTTCGTGTTTTAAAGTTCTAGAAAATTCAGGAGTATTAAGAATCCTATTATCTATTAAAATATAATCAGAAGAATCAGAATCATTATAAAAAAAAGCACCAACAGTAGTATAACCTAAGTCACTTAATTCAGTTTCGTTAATAATAAAACAAGAAGTCTTAGTAGAGATGATACTAGGTTCTAAAACGTATACATACACCCATAGAAGCCCTCCTATTAAAAGAAATGCTAAAATGAAGTAACTTATAGTGTTTATTTTTTTAAGTGTTTTATTCATTATTTTTTAAGAATAGAAAAGTATTTAAAGGTTGAGGAGTTAGATAAAGTATGGCTATGAAAGACTGGTTTGAGGTAATAGATGAATATGATTATACGGTTTGGGAAAATACGAATAATGGGAAGAGAATCTCTGTTTTTAAAAATCAATTTATAACGCCAAGTGGAAGAAGGCAAACAAAAAAATCAAAATCTCAAGCAATCGCTTTCGCAAAATCCTACATGCGTTCTCACTAGTTCTAAATAAGATTTAGTTTTTCTGGCACTTTTGGAAAAGTTCAGGGGAGATGATTGGAGAGTGGGATCCTTTAATTTCGTTTCCTTCAAATTCTACGATACCGATATATACTTTGTTTTTTATGATGTTGTAATACGTCTGAGGTTTAATTTTCCATTTGTCGCAAATCATCTTATAACCGTTTCCCTGGGAAGTTAGTTCAAAAATAGACTTAATCATCTCTGCTTTTTTCTTGTCTATTTTAATACCGATAATTCCACGATGCCTACGCTTGTTATCAAAAATAGGTAGGTATCCAACTGGAGGACGAGCAACAATTATACCCATAGAGAATCTATTCAACCTAGTATCTCTAACTCTGTCTTTCATTTTGTTTATATCTTCTTTACTACTATTTTCAATAATATTAGAAGCTATTGTGTCAGATACGTCGATTGGTAATATAGGCTCGTGAGAACCTTTGTATTTAACTTCTTCCATTCTTACTACCACTTTATCGGAATTTTTGAATTTTTTATTATAAATTATCCACCCAGAATAAATGCCTTTTTTGATGTTATTAATTATTCTATAATAAGCAGATTTCGTTATTTTTATTCGTTTTATAGTATCCTTGTAACTAATATTCTTTTTTAAATCTGAACTAATTTGACGAACAATGTCAGCATTTTTTTTATCTATAACCCAGTTTTTATCCTTATCATATTCATACCCAAAAGGTGCAGGAATAGAAGGCAGATTTTTTTCTCTTTTTTGATCTTGTGCGAGAATAGCCTTCTTACGTTGTTCTACTATGTAATGACCCCCAACTACAGACATTATAGCGTCTCCAATATCATCAGAGGATAAAAAGTCACCCTTCATTATAGAGTATATTTTAATACCAATAACCTCTAAGTCTTTTAATGTATCAAGAAAAAAACTGGAATCTCTAGCAACTCTGTTTTGTTCTTTGGTTACAAGTATTTCGATACCGTTTTTAATAGAATAATCTACCATATCAGTAAATCCTTTTCTGAATCTATCTCCACCGCTTAGGTTTCTATCTATGAAAATTTTCTGAAGCTCCCATGTTTCTTCTTCGTTTGATTTATCTATACATGTTTTTTTTATTAATTCTGATTGATTATCTATAGACCTATCAGTATCTTCTTTGTCATCAGGAGATTTTCTTGCATAGCCAACTACTTTTATTATTTTCATTTTAGATAATTTTGCACAGTTCTATGGGTTACATTTAATTTTCTACCAATAGCACAATAACTAATATTTGGATTATTTTCTATAATTTTTAATATTCTTTTTTTTCTGTTCTCTCTATTCATGGAAAAAAAATGTAATCTCTTTTTTTCTTTATTGGAAATGATTTCTTCGGGGGTATACTCATACCTATCTCCAAAAACAAAATCAGTTATATCAGATAAGTTAAACAAGTCATTAAGATTCTCTTTTTCCCAAATATTTTTAGAATTTCTATACCAAAAAAGTTCTTTATAATTTTTAGGAATTACATTAGCTTTGATATAATTTTCAACATACTTTTTTGAATCTTCAATAAATTCACAAAAATTACTTTTCTTTAAATGAGATGTATATAACCTTAAACATAAAGGTGCATTGTGAAAAGTAATTGTTCCATATTTCTTAATATATTTCATAAATAAAAATGGTTCATTGGGTGCAAACTTATGACATTTATGACAAAGTAAAATACAATTATACAAATTTTCAATACCCCCATAACAAAGTGGAAGAATATGATGAACTTCTAGTCCTTTACTGCATCCACATTTTTGACAACATTTATCCCTATGTCTTATAGCTTTTTTAATACCATCAGATCTATTTTTTTGAACATATTTAATTGGATTTTTCAATTCTTGAAATTCTAATTTTATCATTTTACAAACTCAACAACTTCTCAAAGTCTTGTTTAATTGCTTCCCAATGGTCTACATCAACAGCCACAGTCGTCATTCCAATAGATATAGTTACGAAGTCATCATCTTGCCAAACATCAATTCCTTTTCCGTCAATAATATCCTTAATTTTAGATTCTTTTTTTGCCATAATTTCATCCCCTCCTTTTAATAATTTATTTTCAACAGCACTTTGAATAGCACAACCAACAGAATCACAAACGACATCCGCAGAAGTATTATGATAAATATCTGTAATTTTTTTATCTTTTCCAGTATAAATAAACACAAAACTTTCTTCGTCTTCAAACGCCTCTCTTAATCTACCCACAACAGATATTAAATTTTCTTCTGAATAATTGTCTTTAAGCTTCATTTTATCTTTATCACCTCAACATAATCACCATCATTTATATCACATTCTTTTGGGATTGTAATAAGTTTTTGATTGTTATATTTATTTACCCATACTTTTTGAATTATTTTACTGGGTTTTTCGTTTTTTACCATACTACTATATACTATTAAGGAGTATTTAAATGTTTGCTTTTTTTCTACGACTATCCCAGAACCAGTACATAGAGAGATTAAACGTATTAAAAGCCTTGGCATTCAGCATCCCATCATCTGATTCGGTAATTCTAACATCACATTTCTTACAAAAACTAACATGTCCTTTGTTTTTTCGATGGGTCGGGAGTCTGAGCTGAAACAGCCCACCATATTCAATTATATTAAGAAACGTTTCCTCTATCTTCTCAGGACTTGAAATATCTTCTGGGTCTAATAATAACAAATAAGGCTTTTCACTTTCATCAATTCGGACTGGATAAAATACAAACTTCTTAATTACGGGTTTAAGATTTTTATTCCATCTGTTGTATCCATCCGTACTCATAACTCTCTTCTCAAAAATCATGGCTTTTATTGGGTCTCCATCTTCTCTTTTACTAACATATTTAACATAACTATCACTCTTTCTTTTTTTCTTAATTAATTTGCCCCTATAATGAGTTCTCTTTTTCCTCGGCTTCAAATCTTTAGATCCAAATGTCTTACTCATAATACAAATTGGTTATTCCAGTCATTTCGTAACCACCTGTAACCACCCTAGTTTAATTAAGTGAATGGATATAGGTAGTAAGGTTATAGTCGGTGCGTGTGCGAAAACCCTCCCAGAGTTCATCTTATTTGTAGAATAGATACTAACCATTTTCACATCCGTCCCCTTGTGGAACGCTTTTGAGCTATTTGTTTTCTTCATTTTACCATCGGTATATTTATGTTTAGGTGTTAGTTTTTTGACTACGCTTCTTTTATTTATTTTCTCTGAAACCTCGGCTATCACCAATACACACATATGTACATATGTCTATTATTAAAGCCAAGTACCTATCTTCTTGAGACATAATCTACTATTTAAGTTTTTCCTTTGCGGACTTTTGAAAATATAAAACCACCCAAGAGACAAAAATATTTTATAGAGGAGTAACCAATTTTGATTATCCCAATTCCTCTAAAACCCCATCCTCAAAACTAGATTCAAATTCTTTCTTTTCTTTTTCTTCTGCGATTGGTTTATATTTTTCTAAATATTTTTTAACTGTTATGTGATTGATTCCTAAAATTAATCCAATTTTTCTATTGCTCAACTCTGGACTTTGTTGTTTAATCTCCCAAGTTCGTTTCATTCTTTCTTCTAGTAATTCATCTTTCAACAAATTAACTTTTTCTTTGACTACTTCAACGTCTTTGTTTTTATTTCTATTTTTCTCTCGTCTTTCTTGTATCTCTTCTACTTCTTTCTTTTCTTTCTTTTCTCTGTTTTTGATTTTATCTTTTATTTTAGTTTCTTCTTCTTTGTATAATTTTTTCATTTCTTCTTTTAATCCCTTATAGCTTTTCATTCTATCATGAAAATATTTAGAATATTCTTCAAAAAAATCCAAATCCGATTCGCAGTGTCCGTGTCCAGGAAACCAACAGACAAAAGGGTCTTCATCTTCAGAACCTTGAACCATATAGGAATTTCTTAATTCCATTCTTTTAAGTTTATCAGAAACTTCTCTACGATATTTAAGAGCTTTGCTTAATTTTTCAATATCACTAGCAGAAGCCAATTCTCCGAAGAAATTTTTTGTAAAACTTGCTTTAACTCCAGCGTCACAATCTACCCATACCTGCGAATCGAAAATCCCAGAAACTCCACGTCCCATATTACGAAGTACAGAAAGTCTCTTACGAATTGCTATAGCCAAATACTCCTGGTAGCCTTTCGCCCTCTCTGGAGTTAGAAATCTTATTTCGTTTATTACGATTAAAATAGGCTTTGTTGCGTAGTCGATATTTCTAACAATTTCTTCGAGTAATGATAAAATACAAAATTGTTTAATCTTTTCGTCTTTAATCCATTTAGTTGTAAAAAGATGATAAGAAGAATTATCATTTAAAATAGTCTTCCAATCTAATTGAAGTTTAGAATCCTCTGGAAGTAAAAAATAATCTCTTTGAAAAGGTAACAAATAAGAAGCAACTTGCTGAAGCCCTTTAGCCGTAGAAGGAGTGATTCTTAAGTGAAATAGTTTTGGATTAGCCTTTAACTCTGTTTTTGTTTTTTTCTTTCCTATAACAGTTTCCTCTATTTGATGAAGAAAAGAAAAAAGCCCATCTGATTTATTCATATGAGTTGATGCGTTTAAGAGTAGTCTAATAGTCTCAGATTCGTTTCCAGATTCAGCAATTAAACTCCATTGATTTCTATTTAAATTCTTAAGAGACAAACCGTATATATTCATATCAGGTAGTTTAGTATTAGGTAGGTTTACAGTAAAGGGATGATAAATCTTGACTTTTTTAGTTTCGATTGGTTTTCCTATTTTATGAAGCATATCTAGATGATATTTTTTTTTAGGTTCAAACATAGCAAATCCCAGCTCCAAACTGTCCTTAACATCATTTAGAATAAGTACAGTAAATTTCTTGCGGAAATATTCCTCAATTATTGCAGAAATAAACAGAGTCTTACCATACCCAGAACGAGCATAAACTCCTACAAAATCCATTTCCTCGCTTCCTACTCTCAAATAAGTATTATCCTCATGTGCTATATCAATTGACATCTCTAAATTCCTCACTTGTATTAATACGTCTTTTTTCTTTAACGAAAGGATTTTTATTATACTTGCTCATTTCTGGAGTAGTAAAAGCCTGTGGTGGAATAGTTTGATGTTGGATTGAACTAATCTTCATTAGAAAATTAAAAACAAAATATAATTCAACTTGATAAGGAGACACTTTTTTAATTAGTTTTTTATAATTTAATTTCTTAGCTGGTTCACTCATCTTCTCTTTAAATTTTTTATCAGAAATGTCATCATAAGCAAATTGAATCTCGGAAAGTCTTGGTCTTAAATTATCTAAAACTCTAGTTACATGTTCCCAACTTTGTAATCTGTCATATAAAGTAGAATGATTGGATTTTTTTTGAAATTCTTTTAGTTTTTTCATTTCTTTGTCGAACTCTGTAATTACAACATTTTCGCCTATGTGCGTGATTAAACTGTCTATTACATTAAGAAGAAAAAAAAACTTATTAACTCCAGAGTTTCCACCGTATTTACCTAAATCTCTGATTATTAATTGTCTTATTGCTGGTGCTATATTTTTTATTTTTTCCATTATTCGTTTGCCTCAAATTCAAAAGAAGACACTCCTATTGTAAAAGGTCTATAAAGCGAACCAAAATCGCCTGTTTGATTTTCTCGTTCTCTTTCCATCTCATCGAGTGCAGTAATTATTGTATTGTTTTGAGCTTGTTTAAATTTTAGTAATATTTTATAATATTTAAGTCTACTCTTTCCAGTAGCTAGTAAAAACTTCTTAAAAACTACTTTTTTTCTTTCTAAATTTTCATCATTCAATCCAAGATAAGCTAAAGCCATCATATAAGTAGCAACGTGTTCTTCATAAGAAAACTGCCTTCTTCTTGCCTTTGAAAACACTTCTTCGTTTTCTAGTTTCTTGGTCATTAGATTTTTTATTATTTTCATTTCATCCAAACTCCGTATAAACAATTTTAATCCTATTTTTTTCCTTAACTCTCTTAGTAAAAAGAATCTTACTGAATACATTATTCTTAATCAACCATTTAAATTTGTCCTTCTCTAACTTATCAAGAATTCCGTTTATCTTAGATTCAACTCCTATTATTTCATAACTCTTAATTCCGTTGTATCCTTTATAAAATTTAAATGCCAAAAAATCAGGACATCCGTCTCTCATCCCCATCATTTTCATTTTTTTAGTTTTAATGTCAAAAAAAAACTTAGGTTTAGATGGAACTAATTTATCTTTTTTAAAATCTATATCATTCGACCAGCGATTTACGATCCACCCTTTTTCTTCTAAATCAGCCCTCACTCTAACTTCAAAATCTTTGCCTAAAATCCTACTTTCTTTTCCTATTTTTTTTCTATCTAATTTTTCCATTTTTTAAAAGATTGAGCTGGTAGCGGTGATAGGAGGCTACCTATAGCGTAGTCTACCAGCTCTTTGTTCACTCTTTCGTGTGTGTCATGAGTATGAACTCGGAGATCCCTCCCCTGCAAATTTCTACGCCTATGATTCATTAAAAGTTGGTTTGGAATATTCTGTTACTATCATTCCAAATTCTCTATTTAATTTGTTAACAAATTCGTCTATTCTGTTGTGTAAATATATTTCTTCGTTTTTTTTAACTGGTTTGATTGTTATTTGAATTATTGCCATTAGTCTTCCACCTCGTTTAATGTAGAATATTTTTTCTTTGCGTAATTTTTCCAAAAAACACAATTAAAATATTCAAACCACACACCAAAACCAAAGCCAAGTATAAATATAATTATATAATCTATATTTAACATTTTTTTCTATCCTCTTTTATTTGCTGAGTTCTGAATAATTTAAACGCTTTATTTATTAATTTTTTTGAACTTTTAAAATCACAATACGAAAAAAAACATTCGTCATTATCTGTTATTCCAAATTCTGTCCCAACTTCTTTACCATTTTGTATTAAATAATTTTGAAATATTTCAAACGTCCATGTTCCACAAATTGGGCATTTATTTGTTTTCTCTGTGTAATCATCTCCGTTTATCAGTTTCCAATCACAATCTGGGCAAAACATTATATTTATATCTTTATTCATTTTTATCCTCTACGAATTTAGACACTATATCCAAGACCTTATCTACTTGCTCTATTGTTTCTAATCTGTTTAGTTTATCAAAGAATACATAATGTTTCCCATTTTTCTGGTCTTTTAATATTTGGATTATTATGTGAGAGTGATACAATTTCCCAAGTGTCATAACTTTACAAAATAAATTCATAAACTTAGATTTTCCCCTAACCTCCAAGAACCCTTCATCTAAATCTTCGCAATATATAAACTCCGCAAAATCTAAATCTTGTAATTCTTTAATCAACAAGTTCTTATCTCTTATTTCAACTGTTTTCATTTTTCCACCTCTTTAATTCCAACTTTTGTAATATCATCTTCATCAATCATAAAACCTTTCTTAATCCACGAAGTATAAATTCTACCGTAATTAGTTTCTTCTGTTTTAACCCAACCTTCGTTTTTCATAAACTCTTCTAATTTCATTTTTCTACCTCTTTTTTAATTAATCCCTTTTTCTTCAAATCATTTAAAGCATAACAAACGTCTTTACTCCAAATTATTGAACCCCTTTCCCAATTTTTTCCGTATATTGACTTTAACTCTTTAACACAATCTTTTGATTTACATTCATTCCACAATTTACAATCTCTTAATCTATTCATTTTTCCACCTCTATTTCTTTTGATTCTACACTTTCTGCGATTATTTCATCGTCATCTAATCTTGGACGACTATCGTCTCCTTTTTTTCTGCCCTCTGTCATTGGAATAATCCCTAAATCCTGTAAGGCATCAGAAAGCGTCATAAATATTCTTGCCCAATATTCTTTTGGAATTGGTACAGCTCTATTATAATCCATAGTACATTTCATTTCTCCAAGTTCTTTTACAATTCCGATTGCTTCTTCTTGAGATAGTTCGAATTTAAATTTATATTTTACTGGGTGTTTTATTTTACTGTTTATTATTTTCATTTTTATCCTCTAATTCTTCTAATTTATCTTCAACACTTTCTACTAATCCTTCATATAAATCTACAACTTCTTCAAACATTTCAAGCTCAGCTTCTATGTCTAATTTTATTGAATTAAGATTATTTTTGTCTTGTTCTTCTTTAATAAATTTCTTCCAAGTTTCAATCATCTCTTTTGGTGTTTCCATTCATTTTCTAAGAAGTTTAGGTTTATAAAGTTTGTTATGATTTTAATCATAGAAATATTTATAAAGACCATTTGATTTAAAAACCAATGAAAATTAGAAAAAAAAATGAAGAATTCGTAAAAGTTTCAATAGGACAAATGAATAAAAATGATACTGGATACGGAAGACCAATAAAAACAATACTACTAGACGACACGACTATAGAAGAAGTTTATAATAAAATTATGGAGAAAGTAGTATGTCTAACGTAACCTACGCAGATAACGGCAAGATAAAATTTACACATTATCCAAACCCTCTTGGTCTTCCTTTAGAAATAATTACAAATATGACACCTGAGGAAATACAAAAAGCAGACGAAGATTTAAGCAGACAACTTTTCGATTTAGGTGGAAAAGCCAAACCTATAAAATACGCTTATCCTGTTAAAACACTAAGAGAAAGAAAAACTGTTTTTGAACCACTTTTAACTTTTATCTAGTCTCTTCCATAATTCCTACCACTAGGAGAAGGAGTAAAAGAATATCCACTCATATCAAAATTACTCGCAACAACGGGAGAATTTCTATGAACTATTCCATTTTTTGAATTTTCTATTTTATACGCCCTTATGAGTTCTGATATCTGTTTTGGAGAAAACCCCATGTCTTTTAATTCTTTTCTTATCCTCTGTGAAGGTTCGTTAAATGCCCTACCAGAAGAAATAACATCAAGCCCTTCAGATTCTTTATCTGTAAGATGAGCTTCTTCTGTTCCATCAGAATTTTTCATAAAAACAACCATAAAACAACTAAGACTAACTCCTTTAAATACTTTTCTAAAACGAAAGATATGTGAACTACCCACCAATAAATTGATGGGCTTCTCTAAAAGTTCTAAGAACAATTAGATATTTTTTCTTGCTTCATCACAGACACTTTCGGTATTTCTACCAAAGAGGTGTCCACTCCGCAAAGGCAAGTTCCTTGCCTACAAGTTTTTTTAATATTAACAGAGGCGTTTAAGTCCCTATCAATGCTTAAACCACAAGAACATTCGTATATCCTATCTGATAGTTTAAGATTCTTATTTATTTTACCACAAGAAGAACATTTCTTACTTGTCGGCTCAAACCTATCACAAGCCCATATTTGACAACCAGCACTTTCAGCCTTGTAAATCAAATATTTATTTATGAATGTAGCCCATCCGCATTTTTGAAAATTAATAGCAGAATAGTCTTTCATCATTAATTCCTTTAAGTCCAAATCCTCAATACCAATAATTTTGCAATCTTTAACTAATATAGATGATGTCTGATGATAGAAATTTACTTTTTGATTCTTTAATCTCCAGTATTTTTTTTGGAGTAATTTCCTTGCTTTCATTCTATTTTTACTACCTTTCTTTTTCTTAGACACTTTTCTATGGCATATCTTTAATTTTTCTAATGTATTATCTATTTCTTTTGGCATTTCCATTTTTATACCGTCACTTCTAATTCCAAATTTAGACGGAGACATATCAATTCCAATTTCTTTTTTTCCGCATTCTAATTTAATAATAGCATCGGTTTGGACAATCGCATACCAATTATCAACCTCTTTTTTTATAATAATTTGCTTTATTCTTCCTTCTAATTTCCTATGAAGGATCATTTTGATATCTCCAATTTTAGAAAGATAAAGTAAATTGTTTTTCTTGTTTTTCTTTAAAACTTTAAATCCACTTTGATTATAAGTAAAAGTTTTTTTCCAACCTTTTCCTTTAAATCTTAATCTACCTACTTTATTTCCTTTCTTTTTTGATGCAGATAACCCAGACAAATTAGAAAATAATTTATCATTTTCAACTTGTAAAACTTTTGAATATACATTTCTCATTTCAGGATTACAAACTTTTAAATCTAAAAGATAGTTAGAAAGTTCATATTTAGAAAATCCATTTGATAACTCAGAAAGCAAATTGTTATAAGTCCTTCTACAAACATCTAATGATAATTCTAATTTGTCTTTTTGTTCTTCTGTTGGGAAAAGTTTATATTTATAAGATTTCATTTTTTACTAATCTCCAAATTATATCTTCGTAGGTATCTGATTTTTTCTCCACTAAACTATCTAATTTTTTTTTCAATTCCTCACTTAATACAATATGTGGTTTAGGTTTATTTACCATTTTAATCTAATATATTGAGTTAATTATAGTATTTAAATGTATGCTTTACAACTCAGAAATTCATCCAACCATTAAAATGACTGGTTTTCTTTCCTCATGCGAAAGATATATAAATAATGACTTCGTATTTTTTTAATGGTTTTTAATAATTGGAAGAAGTATAAAAGCAGTCCTGATATGATTATTTATTCTAATAAATACAACAATGATCATAATATTATTTTATCTAAACAAAGTGGAAATAGATGGATAGTAGAACATAAAGACATGGGGAATACTATATCTGCTCAATCAGAGAATAGTAAACTTAAAGCCGTAGAATCAGCCAAGATGCTTATGGACATATATTAACACAAAATTTATATACTCTTTGATATTAAACTAGTATGGCATTTAAGTCCGCAGCTCAAAGAAAATGGTTTTTCGCTAATCAAGGGGGTGGTTCTGGAACATCTAAAGGTAAAAATTATAAACCAGGGACAGACCCGACAAAGACTTTAGTAAAACAAAACGAACGAGCTATGAAAAAAGCAGTAGAAGAAGGAAATAAAAAAATAGCAGAATCCAAAACAGATTTAAGAAAAATAGAACAATCAAAAAAACAATCAGAAAAAGGAGATAGTAGAGATAAGTTTTATGATAAAAATTCTAATAGGTATAGTCAAGAAAGAAATAAATTACATCAAAAATTATTAACCAAGATAGATAACCCAAACGCATTCCCCAATCCAGGAGAAAAGCCAAAAGTTATATTCATCGGAGGATTAACAGGTTCTGGAAAAAGTTCAGCAATCGCAAAATTAATAGATAGAAAAAGTGGAGTAGAAGATTACAAAGCTTATCCTAAATTCGTATATCTAAATTCAGATGATTTCAAGACTTGGCTTCCTGAGTACAACGGTTACAACGCAAATTACGTTCACGAAGAAAGTTCAGATATTTTTGAAGAAGGAATAGACAGATATAGAGACCAAAGAAAACAAATAATAATAGACGCTACTCTAAAAAACGCAAAAAAAGCACACAAAAAAATGCAAGAGTTTAGAGACACAGGTTATGAAGTTATTTTATACGGAACAAATATTCCAGGAGAAAAGTCAATAAATCGAGCAACCTCAAGATTTCAAAGAACTAAAAGATATGTTCCTTTAAAATTCATAAAAGGAAACGCAGAAGAAACAAACAAATCAGTAATGAAATTAAGACACAGGGCAGACAAATACGCAGTCTTTGATACAGACGTTAAAAAAGGCGAACCAGTTAAATTAATTGAATCAGATACAAGTTTAAAATTAGACCGACAACAGACCGCAGATAAAGTAGTTCTAACAGAAGAAGAATGGAGAGATATAGGAGTAGATAAATCAGACCTAAAAGGTTATGATACTAAAGATTTTAAAAAAGTAAAAGTAAGGATTATTTAAATGGTAATGAATAAATCTCTCCAAATAGCGACTATTAACAGAGCCTTAAAAAGAAGTGGAATAGAACCAGACACAGTAGACGTTTATTCTTTAGTAGATTCAGATTTAACACTTCGTGAAAATTCTACAATAATAAGAAACGAGATTCAAATGAACGAAACAGAAAACGAAGACTACGGAACAAAATCATTAAACAAATTAGACAGATTTCTAAAAATAATAGAACTAAACGACAAAAGAACAAATAGACAAAAAAGTATAGATTTCTCAAAGACCGCAAAAAATACATTCTACAAATCAGATTTAACCAAGAAGAATTTTGAAAAGTGGAAGAGTAATCCAAACAGATACGACGTAGAAGACATAGATGCTAATACAATTTGAATTAAAATTAATCCGAAAGTTTTATAAAGATTGATGATTAAAATTAAGTATGTCATACAGATACGTAACATCAGACGGAAGGGCAGTCTCATTCAGTTCTAAAAAAGTTTTTCTATTACAAAAGAAATTAGAAAAAACATACGTAATCCCTAAAAATAATACAACAAGAAACAGAAGAACAAAAATAGAAAATGAACTAGTAGAAGAAGCCAGAGGAAGTTTTGATATGTCTTCAGTAGATTTAAATGCAGGAATAAGGGATTATTAAAATGCCAACACCAAAAGATTTACCAAAGGGAATGAGAGGTTTATGGAGAGTTCAATATGAACCAAGAGAAAAAAAGTTATTAAAAATGATTGAGAAAGAGCAAGTTCCTATATATAAAAAATTAAAATGGTCTAGAAAGATAACAATAATCGACAACGCAGAACAAAGGGGAAGTTTCTAATATGGGAAAAAATTTAAACGCATTAAAAAGAATAAAAAAGAATCATCAATACGAAAAAATTGATGGAATGATTGTAGATGGTCAAACTGCTAATGTGGTTTTAAGTACAGACAACGCATTAAGTGGAGAAAGAAAAAAGAAATATAGACAAATAATTGAAAAGGATTTAATTAAGGCTGTAGATATTGCATGGAAAGTCCATAGTTAACTAAACTTATCTCTTAATTCTTCATAATTTCTCATTATATAAAGAATAGTCTCTTTGTCTAGTCCTGTAACACTTTGAACATTGTCAATTAAGAACATATTCGTGATTCCAGATTGTCTACATTCTTCGTAAGCTGTAAATTGGTTTTTTGTTATTTCCATTGTTTTTTCCTCCAGTTTAGTTATTTGGTTTAATTAAAAAATAAAAATTAGGCAGTAACCATCTGCCTGTTTAAGATTCTATCAGCAACAGCGTGTCCTCTTACTTCTGCAATCTCTGGGTAAACCATAAGCTCATTGTTCTCCTTACTTGGATCCTCATTAGCTACAATTATTCCTTTGTCTAAGTCTGGGTTAAGATTCTTATTCTCAATCCAATCTTTAACAAAGTCAACCGTTCCAACGAAATTCAATAAAGCGTTTCCGCTAAATGAACGACAAGTTGTACCATTTGCATTAACTATTGTATAATCGCCATCACAGATTAAATCTAAATCGTGACCCTCGAATATAGCCAAGCTTTTATTTTCTCTCTCAGTTCTTGAAAGATAAAATTGCTTTCTTTTGCCTTTTAAAGCGAAAACATATTTACCATCAATCTTATTCTTAATCACAATCTCCCTTTTAACAGTACAAGCCATAAAACTTGATATATCAAAAGTTGTGTATTTCTCTCCGATTTTTAGTTCCATTTAGTTATTACCCCCTTTCAAATTATTGAGTATGTTTTTCTGAATCCACAATAAAGCATTATCGTATTCCTCTCTGTAAATAAATCCATAGCCACAGATAATAGCTGAAATGTCTCTATCGTTTTCTAAATCCTCGATTATGCCTTCTTTATAACTTTCCATTTGTTTGTTGAATTTTTCTTCTTGTTTTTTATTCATTTTGATGCCCTCCTAATTTCTTTCCCACAAGCCGAACACTCCAATCCACTCTCACAGCTACTTGAAAAGAATGCACATCCCTTTCTACATCCTGAGCAAAATTGTTTTTCTTTTGTTTTTTCCATTTTCTTTTTTACCTCTCTAACCTCTACTTATATAAGGACATCCTAGTATATAAGTCTTTCGGTTTTAGTTTTTGAATCTGAAGCAGGTGATAAATCACCCGCCGTACATCCCGCATCTGCCATACTTTGACACATTGCGTTTACTAATCCTCTGCAGTCGTCATCCTCAAGAAGAGAGATCATCTCTTCTCCGTAAGATTCAATCATCTCGCCACGAAGGGCGAATGCTTGTTTTGTTAGGTTTGCCATTTTACTTAACCTCCCCCTTACCATCTTCGAAGATGCTAAGGGTCACTACTTTCCCGTTATCATGCTTGATAACAATGCTTCGTACTCTAAAAGCAGAACTGTCTTCATCTGCCTCATACTCTCTCCATCCGCTCATCTTAGCAGATGTAACACGGTGAACACTTATCGAAGTATCCCCATCTCGATGACACATCAAACTAACATTCTTGTTAGCTATGTCACCATAGTCGATATTGTCTACAATATCGCTAAATCTCTCTTCTTTTTGCATTTCTGTTACTCCGATGCTCTCGGTTGCCGTCTTTGGCTGGTTGTTTTGTTTTTCCATTTAGTTCATTTTCTCCATTTTTTTATCCATCTCTTCTATCCATGCTAATGCGTCATTCCACGCATTTAACATTCCTTTCGCAGCTTCTGGATGAGTTACCAGAAGTCTATTATATACACTTTCTTCTTTCATTTTATTCGTACCTCCCGAAGTCATCTAACTCGTAGGGAATCTGTATCCAAAATTCCCTATTGTATTTGAAAGAATTACTTTCAAATTGTCTCTTACTAACCCAAGCATCTTTAACGATGCCTGTCTTGGTGTTCTTAAACCTACATCCAACTTGTTTGTATGCCATCTTAGTACTCTCCTTTCAACATCACAACATCTCCGTTCTGGTAGAACTCGAAAGTTCCCTCTGGGAAATCTGTGTAATTTAGTTTTTGCTTGTATAACAACTTCTCTTTCGAAAAGATGTTGTTGCCATCATCGTCTTGTCCCTCACTATCGAAGTGAGCATCAACTATCGCCTTACTATCCTTAACAACAATCCTCCAGACAATGAAGTCTTTGTTGTTTCGTATCTTTGGCATATGCTGAACACTAGCAACAATGTCAGCTAACCAGTAGCAACTTGCATTCTCGGCAAGGTATGCCCATCCGTCTGTGAACTTCAGGTTCTTCAAAAAATTCAAATAATGATAACCTTCTGTTCCGTAAAATCCTGATAAATCAGGAAGTCTTTTTATTTCGTTTTTGTTTTCCATTTTTTTATTTCCTGTGGGTTTCTTCTCAAACCTACACTTATATAAGTATGTCCTACTATATAAACCTTTCGGTGTTAAGTAGTTCTTAAATACCAACCAACAAAATAAGCAAAGGTTTATAAAGTATAAGTTCTTAAAGAACCTATGAAAATCAAACTAACAATAGACGGATACGAATGCGAGAGATGTAAACATCAATGGATGCCGAGGACAAAAGACGAAACTCCTATCACTTGCCCTAAATGTAAAAGTGCTTACTGGAATAAAGAAAGAAAAAATAAACTAAACAAAGAGGCAGATAGTAATCAACCTATCGCCCTTGATAATAATGAATAAACAATTTTTCGCAGAAGACGACAGATTAGCAGAGCAATCTTTAACGGGTATATACAACGTTAAAAAAGAATTTGACAAATTAGGATTTTCAATTAAATTACTTAGAGAATTACAGCTTTGTATAGATAATCAAAAAATAAAATTTAGTATAGAAGACGGATGTACTGTAATGGATTTAGTAACAAATGAAATAAAGGAGATGGAGAATGAATATTAACTCAGAAATGATAAAAAAAGGAATAGACGAAAGCATAATAGGACAAGTTCTTAAAGGAATAGTTTATGGTATATCAATAGTATGCGTAATAGTTATATTAATGGTTTCTTATTCTTTTTATTCTAATTATAAATGGGATAAAGAACATTGCGGAGAAGATGGATGCACGATTACTGTAACGAACGCTATAGATTTATGCAAAAAGGCAACTGGAAATAATTATTTGGTCTGCGAAGTTCATAATTCAAAAAATGAATCAAATGGAATAGCTTCTTCTCCTATTTGTGGTTATCAAGAAGCAAATGAATGGTTTACTCAAATTAAAAAAGACTTCGGAGGAGAAAATGCAATTATCAACTGCGAATAACTTTTTAGAATTAGAACAAGTCTGGGAAAATAAGAAAAACCTAGATATAGAAAGTTGTTATAAAACTCAGGTAGATAATATTTCATTTAAACCCAAATTAAAAAACAGAATAGATTCAGTCCAAATTTTAGCAATTTCAGTCATGACAATAAACGTGGTTATTCCATGCACGGCATTTCCAGTAACAAATCCACTTATTTACAAATCTATAACAAGTAAATTAAATAGTCACGAGATAGACAGATTTTGGAATAATCTAAAAATGAGGTTTTTATGAGACATTTTGGACAAGAAGCTAGAATTTACGGAAACGAAGAATGGGCTACTTGTGAAAACTGCGGTTATGATTTTATTAGAAGAAAAAAAATGAAATGTGGAAGAATGCGATCTGGAGTAAGGGGAGCAGGATATAAAACCTGTTCTAGGCAATGTGCAAGAGAGAGGAAAAAATGGTGAAAAAATTAGATATTTTAGATGTAGGAGTTTATAGTAATTATGAGTACTTAGAAATAGTAAAAGACGAGGTGTTGAGAGAATGAAAGACTACTGGGAAAGAAGAAGAGAAAGAGAACAAAAAGAAAAAGAAGAAAAAGAGAAAAAGGAAAAGGAGAAACAAAATGAACAATAAAACAAAATTTATTTATCTTATATTATCAATAGTTTGGATCATAGGGGGGCAAGTATTAGCTTATTACACAAGAGGAATAGTATATATAAATCATATTAATTTCTTTTTTTTATCAATAATTGCAATAGGTATAATCTTGCGTGAATATTTGATAATAAACGACACAAAACAAAATGGATAAACTATTCAACATAACAACAGACAAAGTAGAAGAAGTAATAATAAACCAAGTCTTAAAAGAAAATACAATTAAAAACATCAAAAAAACAATAGAAGAATCAGACGGTTTAGAAATAGAAGATTCAGAATTAAAAACTCTAAAAGACAAAAGAAAAAAATCAGGATTTAACAAAGTACAAAAAGGACTGCTTTTTATAGAATGTTTCGACAAAATCTCAGAATGCTTAAGTTATTTGGATAAAGTAGACAAAGAATCTTTAGAAAAATATTTAGAGAGTATTAATACTAAAAACATAAGAAACTTAATCGAAATATACGATACAGGAAGCGGTGCTTATTTTACCTCAGAAAAAATAAAAGACGAAGTAGAATTTAATTCAATTAAAATAAACGAAGTTATTAATTTATTTTTCGAAATCTTCAGTGGGGACGAATAATGGAAATAAATTTAGATAAAAAACAAAAAACATATAAAATAAAATCAAATATCTGCTTGATGTGTGGAGAAAGGTTTGGTAAGGAAAAAGGAGAGGATACAATGCAAGTATCAGAACATCATTCTATACCTGGAAAAATGAAACCGATGTTTAATGTAGTAATTCCATTACATATAAAATGCCATAGAAAACTTAATAGATTTTTTATATTAAGGTCAGAAGTGATAAAAATGGAACAAAAAATAGATTCTATTAAAGCATCATTCCTAAGAATTAAAAATGGGGTAAATGAATGAAAATATTTAAACAGATGTTCAAAAATATCTAATGGAAATACAAAACGCAGAAGCAGGGTATCTAAACGTAGCAGATTTATTAATTAAAAAAAATTATCAACTAATTAGAACAATAGAACTAAACAACGATAGATATAAAATTCTAAAAACAAACAAAGATATTTTTATGGTATTATTCAAGAAAGATTTTTTTATGAGCTTTAGTAAATTTTTCCCAGAAGAAGTAGGAGTAGGAGAATCAGTAAACGTAGAAGATTTAAAAAAAGCGATAAGCCCAGAAATAGGAGTAAGGCAATTAGTTTTTATTTATCCGTCTGGTCATATTTATAAAATTAGTGTTAATGAGTTTTTACTATATAGTCACAAAAGAACAGTCAAAGAAGGCAAAGAAGTAAGAAGTGTTAATGTTAAACATCTAATAAGATGGAATCCAGAACAGGAGGCTTTAACGGAATGAGAAGAAAATGTTTTATGTGCGGAGAAGTTAAAAGTCTAACAAGACATCACGTAATCCCTAAATCTTTTGGAGGAACAGAAGTAGACGACTATAAAATTACTCTTTGCGAAGATTGTCATAAATTTGTTCATTTCAAAATAGACAAGTTAATTAACCCAACTTTTGAAGATGTCCTAAGTAGTTTCATAAAAATAAAAGTCAAAAAAACGACAGAAGAAAAATTGAAAGGAGGTAAAAAATGAATACAATAATTTTTATAGGATATTTAGTAGCAATATTATTTTTCTTTTTTCTTTTATTCGGAATTAGAATAGTAAGACCAACTCATAAAATGTTAGTAGAAACTCTAGGTAAATATTCCAGAACAGCAGAACAAGGATTTAACTGGATTGTTCCAATTATCCAAACTACGAGATATGTAAATATAACCGAACAAATGGTAGACGTTCCAGAGCAGATAGTCCAGACTTCTGATAAACTAAATACAAAAGTAGACGCAATGGTATATTATCAAGTAAAAGACGCAAAAGCTTCTGAATACAATGTAGACAACCATAAAAGACAATTAACTTCTTTAGCCAGAACTACTTTAAGGGCAGTGATGGGAAATATGACATTAACTCAATGTATCCAAAGTAGAGAAGACATAAACAAAAATGTAGAAAGAGTCCTAGACAAAGAAACAGATTCTTATGGAGTAAGTGTTTTAAGAGTAGAAGTCCAAAGAATTGAACCACCAAGAGATGTTCAAGAAGCTATGAACGAAGTTGTAAAAGCCGAACAGAAAAAAATCGCAGCAACCGACATCGCTACGGCTTTAGAAACTGAAGCAGACGGAATGAGACGAGCTTCAATTAAAAAAGCGGAAGGTTCAAGACAGGCATCTATTTTAGAAGCAGAAGGAAAAGCTAAAGCATTTAAGCTGATTAATGAATCTTTCAAAGGAAACGCACAAACTCTTAAAAAACTAGAAGTAACAGAAAACTCTTTAAAGGATAATACTAAAATAATCCTCACAAAAGAAGGGATAAATCCAAGTTTAATAATAGGAGAAATCCCAATTAGCCAAAAAGGAGGAAAATAAAATGGAAGAAGACGAAGACGAAGACGAGTTTGAAACAGAAGAAGAATCCGAAGAATTTGAAGACGATTAGATAATCTAATTTAAATTCTTTATTTTTATTTTATGGAACAAACAAACAAAGAAAAAGCACAAATATTCCTAAAGGAATGGCACGGAAAGAATAAGTTAAACGAAGAATACATTAACGAATGGATTGATAGATTTGAATCAGGTCACCCAGAAACATACATGGATGAATGGACTAGAGGTATATATAGTAGATTAATTAGAACTAAGAAAATAATAATAGAAACGGAGGTGAAAGATGGAAAATAAAACAATAGGAGAGTGTTTGAGAAATAATTGGAACAGTATAAATAATGCAAATAAAGAAGACAAAAAGATGAGGATTAATATTCAGAATAATTTTAGTTGTAATGGTAAATTTGATTTAGATTACTACATTAAAAATTTATGGAATGATGAATCAGAGATTTAGCATAAGACTTAAAATAATAATAGACATAAAACAGAACAATTTAAATAATACAAAATCATAGAATAATATGGGCAAAAAAATAAACATATCTAAAGAGTTTTTAGAAGAAGAGTATGTAAAAAAGGGAAGAAAGACCCAAGATATAGCTGATGAATTTGGATGTCATTCATGTACTATTTGTGAAAAATTAAAGAAGTATGGAATAAAACAAAGACATTCTCAAAAAAAATATTATATAACAAAAAAATTCTTAGAAGAAAGATATTTAAAGGAAGAAAAGTCTTGTAAAAAAATAGCAAAAGAAATAGGGTGCAATGAGGAGATAGTTAGATTAAATTTGATAATGTATGGAATAGATAGAAGGTTAGGTGATTTTGAAAAAATATATGATATACCAGAAGAGTTTTTAAGAAAAGAGTATGTAGAAAATAAAAGATCATGCAAAGATATGGCAGATGAAATAGGGTGCAGTAGGGTTACGGTATCAGATAGCCTCAAAAAATATGATATAAAATTAAGGGAGATGGGAGACAGATTAACAAAAAAAGGCAAGAAATCTTTATTATATCATTTAAGAGAAAGATTTCTATTAAAAGACGAAGATAATAAATCCATAAACCATCCATCATATAATAAAAAACACAATAGTAATTCAAAAAGAATGATGGGGGAAACAAAAATATATAATTTTAATAAAAAACACAATTTAGATATGGGATTAATAAAAAGGGAATATATAGAAGGAATAATGTCTTCTGAAGAAATAGGGGAAATATTCGGAATATGTGATACGACTGTAAGAAATAGGTTAAAAAAAGAGAACGTAAAAATGAAACCCATCGGATTTTTATCAAAAAGCGGAAGGGAAAGAACAAGTGAAGCGGGTAGGTTGAAAATACCATATACAAGAACAGAAAAAACAAGAAAAAAAGTAAGTGATACAAAGAAAAGGCAATGGAGAGACCCAGTATTTGTTAAGGAGATGATGAAAAAATTATTAGAAAGACCATCTTCATTTGAAAAAAAGATTTCTGAATTATGCATAGATAATAATTTACCATTTTTGTATACTGGAAACGGAACTTTTTTAATAGGACATAAAAATCCAGATTTCATAAACGAGGAAAAAAGGATTGCAATTGAAGTTTTCTATTCTTACTTCAAGATAAGAACACACGGTTCTGTAGAAAATTATATAAAAGAGAGAAGTGCATATTTTTTAAAATATGGATATAAAACAATTTTCATAGATGAAAATGAAGTTCTACATAAAAATTGGGAAGAGATATGTTTAAATAAAATAAAGAGGGTGTTATAAAGTGGCAAATTTTTTAAAATATTTACAGCCACTAAGGCTTTTTAGTTTCGGGGCTATTCGTTTTGTAGCTAAACATTGGTATTTTTTTGTTCTTTTTTTAGTGTTAATTCCTACCATATTTAGTTCTGTACAGACAGCCATAGAGGAAAAAAACGTCGCTATACCTTTTGTAGATTTAGGTTTGGCGTTAGCTAATTCAGATTCCCAAATAGCCCAAGATGTAGTAACATTAAAAGAAAATCCAATAGAGTTAATAAAAATGGAAAAACCAACCGCAGGAATTTGGTCTGGGTTCAAGTACAAGTGGAAATTATTCCTAGTAGCATTTCGTGAATTGGGGCTCGTTTGGGCACTTTTTTTCCCGTTTGTAATTATTTTTAAAATTCTAAGACACAGAAATCAATCAGAATCAGGTAAGAATATATTTCTTACAATAATCTACGGAGCTATTTTTATATTTGTAATTAACTTAATTATGATAATTTCAGGATTCGTAGATGGAAGTTTAATTTCCACAGTAACAGGAGATATAACAAAGTACGAATCAGCTAAGTTGATAATCATCCAAGCATTGCCTTTTCACGGATTAGTAAGTTTAGTTCAGTATCTAATGACTTTGGCAGTTTAGAAATTGATATCTTAGAATAATTAAAATTAGGTTAATTAATCATATTTTCTAAAATATAAAACTAAAATAGAAGCAAGAGAGCCCATTATTAAATCTATAATAGTATCATCAATTGGAGTCATCAAAAGAACACCATTACTCATAACTCCCATCATATTAAGATTAAATAAAACATCTAAAAGCCATTCGAATATTTCAAAAGAAGACAATACACCAAGCGTGATTAAAAATACAATAATTTTATTCTTAAAATTTACTTTTTTAGTATAATCAAAAATACAATAACAAATAAAAAGCGGAATAATAGTATGAAGTATTTTGTCATAATATTGAAAATTATAGTAAAAATATATTTCACCCAATAAATTAAGCCATATAAACAAAGGTATTAAAAACCTATAATTTTTATTCAATTCTATTTTATTATACACTAAAGTAATAATCCAAGTAGAAAAAACACCAAGTACGAACCATAAATAAAAATATTTATATTTATATGGGAAAATTATAAAAAATAAGCAAGTTCCTATCATAGTTATATTCAAAATTTTCTCTATTTTTTCTGTTACCATCCCCTATCTACTTCTTTTAATTTAAAATATTTATAAGATCCAAGAACTAATCCGTAAAAAGAAGTTATGTAAAACATAGGATAATAAACAGAGGTAAACAAAAAAACATGAAATATTTTATACAAATCTTTAGATTTTTTAACATTTATCAAAACATAAGGAATAGAAAGAGCAGAATATCCAACCCAAAATAAAAAACTAATTCCAAGATTAAAAGTTCTTTTATCAACTAATCCAAGAATAAGCGTAACAAACATAGAAGAATACATAAAAATATAAAGTAAACAAAGCGGATTTTTTAAGAATATTTTAGGATGTTTAAAAAAACACTGAGAACCACCAGAAGCCCATCTTATTTTTTGTTCCATCCACCCAGAAAGATTAGAAGGCACATTAGTCTTAAGCGAACTCCAACATTGTTCTACTTTCCATCCCTTTTCTTGAAGATTCAAACAGGCATCCATATCCTCCGTAATCATATTCTTTTTTAACATTCCTATTTCTTCAAAGGCATTTCTTCTAAAGACCATACAACCTCCCCATAAAGATAAAGAAGATGTCATGTTGTATGCAGAGTGAGATATCCCAAGCATCGCAAATTCTATATTAACCATAGAGGGAAAAAAGCCTTTATTAATAACATCATATCTACAACTAACAGCACCTACTTTTTTATTATATTCAAAATGAGACAACAATTTTTTAATGGTTTTATTGTCTAATATAATATCACTATCTACTAAGAATAATAATTCATTTTTTGTAAACCTAAACGCATTGTTTATAGATTCAACTTTACCCATATTTTTTTCGTTTTCGATTATATTTATATTGTACTTTAATTTTAATTTTTTTAATATCTCAGAAGTATTATCAGTGCTATTATCATTAACTACAAAAATTTCTAACTTGTCATTAGGATAAGAGTTATAGATACTATCTATAGTTCGTTTTAAATATTCAGAATCATTGTAAGTGGGAACAATAAAAGAAGCAGTAGGATAGTTGGTAAATATACGTTTTTTTCTTAAATCTATAAAAAGTAATACAAAAATAATAACATAAAGAACTAAAAATATAATTATTTTATCGTATATCATTTTAATAAATTCCTTTCGGTAAAGCATTTAATTGAATACATTATAAAAATGGAAGAAATTATATCAATTGTATAATGCTGTTTCCCCAATAAAATTAAAAAACCGACAACAATAGTAACAATAAGATAAAAAAACCATAATTTACTTTTTTTAGGAGTAAATAAAAAAAACAAAAATGTTATAGATATGTGTCCAGAGGGAAAAAGACCATAAGCAAAAGAAGTAAATGAATGAAAAAAACTATTAGAATTTATTGGATTTAGAAGTGTTAATGGGATAAGTATTCCTCTTATTAAATTAAAACACGCAATTACGAAAATAATCTTAATAACTTCTTGTTTAGATTTTTTAGAATAAGTTATAAATATCAAAATAGACATCAAGATTATTATCTCTGCTAATTTCATAGCCCAAGTGTAATTTCCATCTATTGAATCTAGAACTATATCTAAATGTTCCTCATCGTTTTCATAAAGATGAGAAATATAAGAACTACTTAAAACATTAGAAAAAATAGCTAAACCAAAAAAGGCTATTACTATTATTAACTTAGTATTATTTTCCATTTTCAGTTTTCAAAAATTTAAGTAGTTTGTTATATACTTCTTTAACTGTCTTTCCTATAATTGTTATTGTTTTAGTTGGAGCTTTTATTCCAGTATCCCCTTTTTCGCAATATCCTATAATTACCCTGACCCTCTTGTCTTTGTCTCCTACTAAATCCATTAAAATTATAAATAATTATTATATATAAAGTTATGGGTTTCAATTCTGAATAAAAATTCAAAAAAACAAAAGGTTTAAATACTATTTATTCCACAAATTATTATGAAAGATAAAATTACGAGTAAATGGTGGTTCTGGGTTTTGGTTGTTTTGGGTGTAATAGGCGGGTTGATTTTTTTAGCTGGTTTTGCTTTCACTGGATTGTTTGGAGTTTGTTCTCCGTTTGAACCAGTAACTGGGACTACGTCTTCTATAATAGACAATATTAATACAAGATTCGGAAGAGTATCGAGTGCTGATTTCCAAGCGGAAGCATCTGGAATTGGAAATTGCCAAAAGGAAATAATCGAAAGCGTTAATGCTGATGCGGTTGGTGTTGTAAATAATGTTCAAATATATTTCGATGATGTAGAGTTTAAGTATTATTGGTGTGACGCTGATAATAAAGTAGTATTAAGTTCATCTAAAATGAGCGATGTGGAAAATTATTTCAATTCATTATATACATGTATAAATGAAGAAATTACAAGCTTATTTAATTTTGAATAAAATAATATGAAAAAGTCTTACAATCCTTTTAAAATGTGGGGAAGTTATTTAGGTGCAGTTCTAGGATTTATTGTAGTATTTATGGGTATGCCGTCAATTTTCGTAGGTGGAAATTTGTTTTTTATTTTAGAAGCAGTATCTTCAATATTCGGTTTCCTTATCGGTTGGGGTATTCATTCTTTAATCAGAAAACTAAAACACTAACCCAATTCCTCTAAGACACCATACTCAAAACTAGAATAAAAAACCAATCTACACAAAATTAATATCTCTAAATACATACTTCTTATCCATTACTTTAATCACAGAAGGATAGATTTCATTTTTAGAAAGTATCTTTTCTAATTTTTTATAAATAATTACATAGTTCATTACTCTTTTTCCTCTACTATCACAAAATCCAAATTCTTCAATAGCTCCTTGTTCAATAAGTAAATCAAACCATCTTCTAAATTCCATATTATTTTCCCCAGAACCCGAAACTCTCTCGAAGTCTTTTTTACATCCACCGATTGTTTTAAACGTTTTTTTAATAAAAGGACAATTTAGTAAATTAACTATCCATTTGAATTCTATTTCAGATTTCATTAAAATATAAAGAATCAGGGGTATTTATAGATTGTGAGGTAATAGTAAAAACACTATCATAGTTTATAAAGTAGTAAATCATAGAATATTAACTACAATTACATTAATTTGTAATTCCCTACCAGGCTTTAAAACCGAATTTGCAAATGCAAAGCCTTGACTAAGGCGGTTAAAATTAAGCACTGAAAGGAGGTTTAAAATACATGAAAAACAAAAAAGGACAAGTAGGTATGATTGTACTTATTATAATGGGTATAATTGGTCTTACATTCGCAGGATTTGCTGTCTTTGGTGCTGATAAA
>Ga0180732_1000496_pt1 | contig 33907 bp, 45 predicted proteins | sample KR11_01MetaG_FD_148674 | JGI IMG/M metagenome (GOLD analysis project Ga0180732, IMG submission 148674) | Groundwater microbial communities from the Olkiluoto Island deep subsurface site, Finland - KR11_0.1 MetaG | ecosystem: Environmental > Aquatic > Deep subsurface > Groundwater | place...
TCTTCTGCGATTTTATTTTCCATAAAAGAATTATTCACCCAAACTTTATAATAAGTCGGACAAAAAAAAGATACAATAAAAAGTATCTTTTAATGTATCTTTTAATGTATCTTTTAATGTATCTTTTAATGTATCTTTTTTTTCGCCGAGCCCAGCTATTTACCAAAGCTCCACAACGGCAACCAGCCAAATACCCCCAGATATTTACCAAGAGCTAATATAGGAGAGAAAAAAGGCAAAAGCCCCGAAGATAATAAAGCTCCCCATCACAGGCTTCTTGTTGATATTTTTAACAACCCCTTGTCTGGCATTACCCAAAGATATAAGAAATTAAGGCTGAATCCAAAATACGGAAACAAATTCAAGAATTTATTAATTTCACAAGGATGCATTCAGCCAAAGAAAATAATTACTAGTAAAGGCTGGATTACGCTTTTTGAGCTGACACAAAAAGGAAAAATGGAATTAAGAGATTTGGGCGTTGAATTTAAAAACACAAGTGAAGGAGTTGTCCATAAATTCTGGAAACATAAGATAGCTGAATACTACAGGAGCAAGGATTTGGATGTCCGGATTGAGGAATATTTTGTTAATGGAAGACCTGATATTATAGTTGAGAAGGATGATAAAAAGATTGCAGTTGAGATTGAGACCGGAAAGTCAGATTATGTCAAGAATGTTAAGCAAGCCCTTGAAGCAGGGTTTGACGAGGTAATCTGTGTTGCAACCAACAGGCATGTTGAGGAGAAGATTAGGAAGGAGTTAGAGAGGAGAAAGATTGTTGATGAGGGGGTGAAGGTGACTTCTGTTTTTGCGTTTGATGTTGGATGATGTCTCTTTTCACCCAATAACGTCAAAAACCCAAATAAATATTTTTATATTAGGTGGTTGTAGATTCCTTATAAAAATAATCCGAACAGTAGTGATAAACTTTATTGACAAATCCCTTTTGGATTCTATATTATTGATAAAATTGACTTTCGTAAAATAAGATTCACATTCCAAGAGCCATACAGAGAACGCAAAACACTGATTAAATATATCACGATCTGACTTGCTTTATCAGAGAGTATCTTGTTGCTGTTCTTTTTTAACCATATTGATATTGGCTTGCGGTATATTTAGAAACTTCAGACCTTGGTACAGAAAAATATATAAATATCAAGCACTTAGCTATATTAGAGGTCGCGCGATTTGTTATTGTGCTAACCTCTACAAGCCAATAACAGTATTGGCGGAGGTCTACCTATGAGAGATACAGATAAGTTAGAAGGAAACATATTGAAAGGATATCGTAAAAATGAGACTGATATGGAAATTTATGAAAAAACACCGAAGTCTCTACGCTGTTTATTATCTGCCTGCCCTGCCATTTTTGAGACTGATCGTGATTCTTACGTGGTAATTGGAACAAGATTATCTTTGGAGGTGATGTCAAAGCTTCTTTATGGAAGGGTTGGAGAAGGCGAAGTTGCAGTTGAGTTTCCCAAAGCTCTGCTCCAAGATGTCCTCAAGACCAAATCATAACCCAAGGGACAATTCAACAATATAATTATTGTCCGGCTTCCTAACGAGTAATAGGTCCAAAACTATATCATTTATCTATGCTGAAGCAGTATAAATATAAAGTAAGGTTGATATGTGAGTATTCAAATGGAAGATGGTACTTCTGTGACCCTCATAAGTGGAAGATCTGGAAATCGATCTCCTCTAAAAACGTAGAAATCAAATTTAGTGAGAACATAACGTGGCTGTTGGAAAATAATAACTATAAGACTCTGAGTAAAGTGCTAAGAGAGATTGATGTAAGTATCCCGCCGCAAAGCCCACCTTGTCACTTCCTCAAGTGGCTTACTTTACAGAATAATAAGCACCAAGCCGACAATGGTCAAACAGTCGTTCTGAATAATTTTATTCTATCAAACAAACGTTATGCTGAATACACGATTCTCTCAAGCATTGTCGGAAAAAACATGACAGTTCAAATATACGGTCTTCAACCAATAGAAGCATGTTGGTTTTTTTTTAATTTTGCGGCAAAGGATGTTTGGGTTAATCTAATAGAAGAATACACTTTAATGTTTCCCGAGCTTTTCTTTAAGATTGACAAAACCTTTAAACCATTAGCAATAGAACGTATAAATGTACTAAAAAAAACCATAAAACTGTTAAAATCACACAGAATACAAAAAACATTAAAGATCTTGGGCTTGGATTATAATAAATATGATACTGGATTAAAGATTACTCTTGAAATCGAAAATAGCATTCTAACGCCATACCATAAAGGCCGAGTTTGTGGCTGATCCAGATAGTTAAGAGCCACCACCATGAATTCCACTTTAAAATGAGGTGGTTTATTTTCTATTTCCTAGTTTATACAACAATTATTTGGGTAATAAGGGAATATCTAATTCCTCAGTTGATCTCCCAAAATATCATCCTCCCTTCAGTAATTATTGGTTTTGTTATAGCAGTTATAATTGTTATTATTCGGGAAATTGGAATAAAATCGCGAACTATTCCCTGGATTTCATTTGTTCTTATTTTAATATTATTAGTATCTAATTTAGGATCTTTAATTCCAAGTGATTTTTCCCTAGATTCTCCAAACTTTGCCACAGAGTTGGAGTCTGGAAAAGCATGTCCCACTCCTAAAGATGTTTTACAGGAATTTGAGTCTACTATTAATTCAAACTCTACTATGTCTGCATTGAATAGTTTAATAGATAAAGATGTGTGGAGAGTAGAGAATGTTTTTAATTACTGTTATAAAGGAAAATATAGTGGGCAACATCTTGATTGGTTTTATTGTGATAATATGATTGTCTCTCGTTGGGAAACAGGTAGTTCTGGAACAATAAAGTATAGGTGGTATACAGCAGTAACTGCCGAATGGAGGCCACAAAATGTTACAAGTAACTCTGTGTATGTTTTGGATAATTTCAAGTGTGAAAATGGTAAAAAAGTAATAGTTAACAAAGAGACACCAGAATTTTATGTATATGATTCTAAGGATGGAACAAAAATTAGAATAGATGTCTTAAGAGATAATCTAGAAATTAACACAAAATATTAAAATATTTTTAATCCCCTCTCAGATGGGGTGTTCCAATACTTTTGTTGGGAATTGGTGGGCTCCGTTCAACCAAAAATGTTATAAATATAATTCGAGTATCATAAGAGTATCAAGAATGGTAAAGAAAAAAGAAAATTTTCCAAAAGGATTCTCACTTATTTCTGGGAGGAATTCTGGATCATATAGTTCTGTTGAGGATGAAGGGGGAAATCTATTAGAAATTGGGAAAGATCTCTCTGAAGAAGAAACAATAGGGCTGTTAAAACAAATAAAAGAACAAAAAAAGCGAGATAAATTAAATAGGAAAAAGAAATTCTGGAAAAAAATTAAGAATAAAATTGGTTTGAAAAAATAATTTAGTGGTGGACTAAATATATATTTAGTCCGCAGATAGAATTTCATCTTAAATTATGTTAGATCCCTAATACTATTAATATGAAAAGGGGGGTTTGCCTCCCCCTCTCGCAGATTAAACCACTCCCATAAGTAAGTTTTGCAATAAAAAAAACTAAATAGTTGATTTGCTCTTCTTTTCAATGGTAAACTGGAAGTTATTCGAATTAGGAACAAAGAAAGGAGAAGCAGAAGTAGATAGTTTAAAGAGTTTTATCAATAAATATTCTTTTGACAATCAAATAAATGATATTGGTGATTTAAGATTTAAAATAAAATATTATTCTCCTTTGATAGATAAAAATAAATTGCTGTTTGATGCATTAACTAATTATAGAAGCATAACTTCTATTAATAGTGCAGTAATTTTGACTAGAGAACAGATTAATCTTGAAGAGATAGATGAAATAAAATTAGTAAAATCTCTAAATACAGTTTTATCTGGAAATATTGGGTTTAATCTCAAACATATTCTAAATAAAGGGGGAAGAAAAGATATTCTTTTAGAAATTGATCAGACTAACAAATATAAGTTTATAAAACCAAAAGGAAAGTGGGATTATACAAATCCTTCTGATTATATCATAATTACTATCTGTAAGAATCGAGTTATCTTAAAAGATTTCAATTTTTATCTAAAAAGAAGAGATTGTATGAAGATTTTAGGGAAAACATTGGAGCTTTTAAATCTCTCTTCTAAAGAATTAGAACCTCATGAAATATCTTTTTCTGAAATGTTGAAAAAATTAATTTCAATGGGGAAATTAAAATACATTTCCTTTGTTTCTTCAAAAGTTGATGATAATCCAATAATTGATTTAATCTATAGAAAACAATGTCCTGAAATAACAAAAGCATTAGAATTATTTATGGAAGAAAAAAAGATAACTTCTTTTGAGCAAATAAATAAAATTATTTTAATTCTAAAGCATTCTAAAAAGAACCTCACGATAAAGATAAGACATAAAATTCCAGATAAGGATAAAGATATAAAAGTTATAACATTAGAATTTTCGCATACAGAATTATCTGAACTAGATCGTTCTTTTTTAATGGAATCAGAATTAGATGAAAATAGGCTTTATTTTGAGGAAGTATCTAGAGATTTAAATGATGAAATAGATCAACTATTATTCAAAAGACAATTAAAAAATTGGGAAGAAGGATATTATTCCAAAACTTTAGATTTACTTTTGAAGTACAATTTAATCTCAATGGATAAAAGAGGAATAAATATTGTTATAGAAATAAACCCTGAAGGCATAATCGAATTATTAATGAATATTTTAAGTCAAGAAGGATTTAAACCCAAGATTTTGAATCCTCCTAGTATTTTTGGAATTGATGAAAGATTGATAACCTTCGAGTTAGATAAATTGGGACAAAAGATAATTTTCCCAATTTTTATAAAATCCCCCACAGAAAATATGATTAAAAATTTGAAAGCTAAATGGTTATATGGAATTTCATTCCCTTTATTTTCCATAGTAAAAGAATCTGATTTTAGAAAATTAAATTCTTTTGGAGATTTTCCTCATTTGACTGTGTCAGAATTAATATCTTCAATATTTGAAGGACGATTTACCGAAACATTAAGCAGTAAATTAAGTGAAATAAGCAAGAAATATTCTGAAGAAAGAATAAAAGATTCTAGAAAAATAATTTCTGAAATGGAAGAGATAATATCTAATAAGCAAAGTAAAAAAAAATTTAGAGAATTCGAGACTAATATTTATTATCTTCAAAGATATTTGTTTACTGGAACTCAAAAAATTGGGGGAGGTTATTTGCCAGATGGAATAAGATTGCCTGAAAGAGAAAAAGTAGTAAAAAATAGTTTAAATTCAGGGGTTGCAATTTGGGATGCAAAAATATGGTTTTCTGATTTTAATATAGATGAAGAAAAAGAAAAGATTGCTAGGTATATTTTAGCATCTCTAAAAAATGAGGAGATATATGAAAAAGGGGATTTAAGTTATGACTTCATTATAGGGCATTTAGAATGTGGTGACAAGACACTCAAGAAAATATTTAATGAATCTAAAAAAATTGCATTGAAAAAAGCAAATAGGTATAAAGATATTTCAAAAGTATCAATAAAGAAAATTAAGCTAATTTATTTTGACTTTGAAGCAATTAAATCAATTATTGAATGGATAAATTCTAAGGATTCCGTTAAATTAAATGAAGCAAGATTTTATCAATATCTTAACGAATTTGTGGTATCTAAAGATATTATTAAAAAACAAGAAACTGAAGAGTTTTTAGAAGATGTTAATAAAAGGATGAAGAATAATGAAAAGGAAATAGATTTAAAAAAGTTTAGAGAAATTGGAAAGAAAATCAAAATAGAATTTGATAATAATTAAAATAATACAAAAAATATATAAAACATCACTCTCTTTAACTTAATAATTCAAAATTATGTTGGATATTTAACTGCATGAGGAATGTAGCCCTTCTAATATAACCCTAGTTGGGACATTCTAACAAAATGTCCACTTTGACAATTTTCAAATTTTTCCGTCACCCCCCCGACAAGATTTAAAAACTCCAACACCCTCAATAAAAAATACTAAACTAAACGTATAAGCAAAAAATTTCACGACTCCTCCAACTCTGCTCCAAGAGCGAGGTCGACGGTGGGAACGTTAACTTTTTTGACCAACAGAGGTTATTGTTTTTTTCATTGTTCAAGTATTTCTTCTGTTTTATTAATAAACCCAATTACTTCTCTCTGATAATTCTTAACAGTTTTTTTTGTAAATTTTGTTTCCGTTGAGTAACTCGCATCGTGCCTATCTTTTTTCAAGTTAGTATACATTTGAGCTTCGCTTTGACTTATTGAAAGTTCGTTAATTAGTTCTGCTTCATCTTTTGAGATAGAATATTCCTTAATCAATAAAATAATCGTCGCATAATGATTTTTTGAGGAATAGCCCCTATTCGTTATTAAAGCCAAAGAAGCATGGTATAAAGAATAGTATAAAGCCACTATTTGCCAATCTTTATATTCTTCGTACTTTTCGTTTAATTTGAAAAACCCCAAATTATGTTTCGCCTTCTGTATGTGCGAAGCGACTAACTCTGGATTTGGTTCAATTTTTTTAATTTGCTTATTATTCATAAAAAATTTAATCTGACTTTCTAAATAAGAGTTATCTGAAAATAGTCTGTTAATATTCATCCAACAAAACCTCATAAAAATTTTGTTCTTTGTATATCGGGAAGCCCGTTTTTTTTGCCTGAATTATTACCGGGTCTTTATTTTTGCGAAATTGTCCCGTTGAACACTGGAAGATTGATAGAGGATGATTTGACAAATTGTTTATTTCTTTTCTTAGAGATTCCAAGTCCGTTTTTTTATCTTCTATTATTAAGACATCTATGTCGCTTCCTTTTTGTTCCTCTTTTTTTGATGCCGAGCCGAAGAGAACTATTGAGAATATATGATTTGGAATTTCTTTTAGAAAGTTTCGTAACGGGGATTTTACTTCGAGATTAAGAGCTTCAAATTTATTTAGGGCAATTTCGGAAAATTTTAAAGAGAATATCTTTTTGTTTTTGATTTGATAAAATGTATTAGATTTTGTTTTATTTAATTTTAAGATTCCATTTTTCATAAGTTTGTCGAGGACATTTTGCAAAGAGCTATTGGATAAACCAGTATGTTCCTTTATCTGATTAAAATAAAGTTTGCTTTGCCTTAACTCCAGATATACTTCATAGACTTTTTCATCTGCTTTCATAAAAGATAGATAAAAACAGATTATTTAAACTTTGCCATTTTTTGGCAAGATGTTGCCAAATTTTGGGGTTATAAAGAATTTTATTTTATAATTTTTCTTTAATAAATTCAAAGCTTTTTTTTCAAAACCAAGACTTGCTCCGTTATTGTGATTTTCCATCAATATTAAGCCCAACTTAGATATAAAAACCTTATCTTAAAATGCCTTAGAGTTTCATTTGAAATCTATCTACACATTACTCCCACCCCGACAATATTTATAAATCAAGCCAGGCACACAACAGCGATGGAAAACAAAAACAATAAACATAATTTTCTGACGATAAAAAAGTTCAGCAAAACCCACTACCCTGCGAAATGCCACAAGAGCCCAGTAGACGGCTGGGGCGTAGACTCCTTTTAGGATAATAGGGTGATGGAGATTTGTTTTGTAGTACATAACCAAAACCTTTAAATAAGAGTAGTACATAACTTCTTCATGGTAACTGAAAGGCAAATTAAAGTTAAGGGAAAAGAATACTGGATATTGATCCACTCAGTTAGAAAAGGAAAGAAAATTATTCAAAAGAAAAAATATATTGGCAAATCTCTTCCACCTAAACTAAGATTAGAACAATTAAAAAAAGAATTTTTAAGAGAACTTTCTGGGGATAAATACAAATATCTTTCTAAAGAAGATTTAGAAAAAATTGAAGATAAAAAGAAAAAATACAAACAAGAATTAAGAAAACTAAGCAAATTAGAGAAAGAGAAGAAGTTAAATGAATTTATGATAAGATATACTTATGATAGTAGTAAACTTTCTGGAGTTAATATTACCTTAAGGCAAACTTTCTTGATATTAAAAGAAGGAATAATCCCAAAAGATTTTAAAAATTTAAGAATCGCTAAAGAACTAGAAAATCACGAAAAGGGTTTTATTGCTATTACAAAATACAAGGGAAAGTTTGATATAATATTTGTTAAAAAATTGCATGCAATTCTTTTTTATGGAATTGATGATAACATAGCAGGAAAATTAAGAAATGAATTAAAAAGAGATGTAAAAATAGCTGGAACTGCCTATGTGCCCCCAAAATGGCAAGAAATGAATAAAGAATTAGATAATTTCTTTAATTGGTATAAAGCAAACAATAGGAAACTGCATCCTTTGGAGTTAGCATCATTAATTCATTTAAAATTAATTTCAATACAGCCTTTTGTCGATGGCAATAGCAGATTATCCAGACTATTAATGAATTGGATTTTATGGAAAAAATCATATCCTTTAGTTGATATTCCCATAGAAGATTTGGAAAAATATTATGATGTTCTGGACAAGTATCAGATTGAAAAGGATGAAAAACCTTTTGTAGATTATATTCGGAAAAAGTATTTGAGTTAAAAGAATGTAATAAATTATTGATTGTTTTCTTTATTGAAAAAATCTTTTTCAATCCATCCACTTCACCCCGATAATATTTATAAATCAAGGCAGGCACACAACAGCGATGGAAAATAAAAACAAAAAAAAACGCCCACGAGGATAACATTTTACTCGCTTGCACGGTCAGAGAGTTGTCAAGAACTTATAAAAGGCCCTTCTATACAAGTCCTTCTTCCCTTTTCATCTGCACAACTTCCACAAATTCCAACACCACATCTTGTCATATAATCTACAGAGGAGTAAATTTTATCAGGAGTAGAAACTTTTAGTTCTAAAGGAAGAACTGCATCAACCATTGCTTTAGGACCACAATTAAAAAAATAAGTTCCTGAATTAATATAAGTATTGTCAAACAATCCTGTTACAAGACCTTTTCTTCCTAAACTTCCATTTTCTGTAGCTACTTTAACTTCTCCATATTTTTCAAACTCTTTTAAATAAGGCAAATGGTCTGAATCTTTAGCTGCCAATAAACTAGTTATATTTGCTCTTTTGGATAATTCTTTAGCATGTAAATAAACTCCCGCAATTCCACAGCCTCCCCCAACCAGGACAACATTAGATCCTTCTGGAATGTCTGTAGATTGTCCATAAGGACCCCTTACATAAAAAGAATCTCCTTTTCCTAATGAATTAATACTTCTTGTAAATTCTCCTCTTTCTAATATTCCTAATGTTAAAGGATTATCATCCATAATTGAAAAGGGTTTTTCTCCAATTCCGGGAATCCATGCAAATACAAATTGTCCTGGGCCTGCTTGTATTTGTTGGTTAGTTTTAATAACCTTAAAATCACAATTAGGATTTATTATGTTTTCAACTCTAACCTTTCTATAATGCATATCAACTTCTTGCAAAAACCTAGAAGCATTATCAGTTTCTCCATTATTATTTATATCTTCTATAAGAGCCTTAAAATAATTATTAAGATGTTGATCCGTCATCCCTACCAAAGAACTTCCTATTCCAAAGATATTAGCTCCTGCTTTAGCATATTCTTGGATGTCTCTAATAGTTCTCATTCCACCCATACCAATTATTGGTATTTCCTCTCCAACTGCTTGCCTTATTTCTTTAACACATTTTAATCCAATAGGAATTATTCCAGTTCCAGATAGGCCCCCAACTTTATTTGTTAAAACAGGATTTCCATTAACAGAATGATATCCAGGACCAACTGTATTTATTGCAACAATCCCATAAGCACCAGCATTAACTGCTGATTTAGCAATTTCTCCAATATTCCCTGCATTTGGCGTTAATTTTGCAAAAACAAGTTTTCTTGTTCCATTGACAACCGCTTTAGTTATTTCATGGACAATTGCAGGGTCTTGTCCTAATTGCATTCCATAACCTTTTGCATGAGGACAGGATAAATTTAATTCAAAACCATCTACTTGATATTCTAATGTTCTAGCAACATAAACAAATTCTTTAGTATCTTTACCAAAAATTGAAGCAAGTAAAAATTTATCTTTTGGAATATTATGTTGAGTTAATTCTCTTGAAAATTCTTCTACACCAGGATTTGTTAAACCAACAGCATTAACAAAACATCCTGGAGCATATTGGGCTAAGATTGGTTCTTTATTGCCTGCTTTAGGTTCTGGTCCAATACTTTTAGTTGTCAAAACTCCTAATTCAGGAATCTCTCTAGCAAGTTTTTCTAAGCAAGAAACCTGTGTTGTAATGATTCCAGAAGGGATAGTAAAAGGCATTACTTCTTTATCTCCTAATTGAATCTTCTTAATTCGCATTTTCTCTTACTCCTTTATAAACATCAACCTCATACTCCCCACTTAAATTTTTATCTGGATTTAAATGTCTTTGAGGTAATTTTAATCCAAAGATTTTATTTATATTTCTGTGAGTAATCTCAACTATTCTTGATTCTGGAAATCTTGCTTCTTCTCTAAGAAAATCTAAGAAATGTGGATAATAAGGCATACCGGAAAAACCAGACATATATTTTCCAGAATTTTTTTCAGTTAATGTATGTGGTGCATGGTCTGTTTCTACAAAATCTATTAATCCCTCTTTTAGTAAAGATAAAATTGCTACAGAAGAACTTAATTCTCTTAAAGGAGGATTAACCTTATATAAAATTCCTTGTTCATCAGTCTCCATCATCCCACTATTTAATCTAGAGTGGTGGGGTGTTGCTCCACAACTTATTCTAACATTTCCTTTTTTTCTAGCAGTTTGAACAAGTTTTACAGACTCAGGATAAGAAGTATGTAAAACATGCAAGTTTCCAGGAAAACCTGATTCTTCTGCAAATCTTATTTGATCTCTTACTGATTCATATTCTGCTTCAGGAGGTCTTGCATCACAATGAGTTTCAGGATGAGAAGGATCCCAGAGTTCTGGTTTAAGTAATGATTCTTTTTCACAATGAACTCCTAAAACTCCATTATATCCTGCTTGTGTTAAGGTTTGATAAACAGCTCTTTGTTCATCTTCATCAATTATTCCTAAACTCCCAACAGAATGTCCTGCAAACATTTTTAATCCAATTACGCCAACCATTTTTTCATCTCTAGGAAAAAGGTCCTTCCATGCTTGGACAACTTCTCTAATCTGATCTGGTCTTGAAGTTAATCCTGCATATAAACCATAAAATACAGGACTTCTAACTTGTTCAGCATCTTTCAATCTTCTTTCTATTAATTCTCTAGAATCTATTGCAGGATCTGTATTAGGCATATCAAAAATTCCACTTAATCCAATTCTATCAGCAACACTTAGGGCATGTTCAATTGTTTCTTTATGCCTTTGATTCCAATCTCTACAATGCACATGGGGATCTATCATAAATACTTCAATAAACAATGATTTTTAAAATTACCTGCAAATTATTTGCTACTTCAATTGGACAAATTCTCCGACGGAATCTTTATAAACTTCTTTCTTGTTTTAAGATAATAAAATGGATTATGGAAAAGAGATTGCAAAAGCAGGATTAGAAATAAATGCTATTAAATTAAGACCTGATAATCCTTTTACATGGGCCTCTGGATTTAGAATGCCTATTTATAATGATAATCGAATGTTTCTCTTTTTTCCAGAGCATAGAAAATTAATTGCAGAGGGTTTTACTAATTTAGTTAAGGATATTCCTTATGAAGTTATCGCAGGAACTTCTACCTCTGGGATTCCTCCTGCCACAACATTAGCTGATTCTTTAAATAAACCAATGATTTATGTTAGGGATAAACCAAAAGATCATGGATTAAAAAATCAAATTGAAGGAATAGATGCAGAATCAGATTTACAAGGGAGAAAAGTTATTCTAATTGAAGATTTAATTTCTACTGGGGGAAGTTCTGCAAGGGCTGTCCAAAATATAAGAGATGCAAATGGAAACTGTGATTATTGTATTTCAATATTTAATTATGGATTAGATAAAGCGGTTCAAGCATTTGATACTTTAAACCCTAAATGTGAAGTAAGATCTCTTTTAAATTATGAGACCTTATTAGAAACTGCTAAAGAAACAGGTTATATTAATGATCAACAAGCTGAAATGTTGGCTGGGTGGAGAGCAGATCCTTTTGGATGGGGAGAAAAACATGGCTTTCCAAAAGTAGAAAGATAAAATGGAATTAACACCAAAAGAACAAGAGGCAAGGAAAAGAGTTTGTTTAGCTTTAGATGTACCAACTGTAGAAGGAGCATTAAGCCTTGCAGGAGAATTATCTGATTATGTTGGGATGTATAAAATAGGAAAAGAACTTCATACTGCAGCATGTAATGAAGGTATTCCAATCGTAAGAGAAATCTTTGATAGAAAGGGCGCAGTTTTTTTAGATTTAAAATTTCATGATACTCCAAATACAGTTTATGGAGCAGCAAAAGCAAGTGCAGTTCCTGGTGTTTCTTTTTTTAATATCCATGTTTCTGGTGGAGAAGAAATGTGTAAAAAAGCAATTGAAGGAGCTTATGAAGGAGCGCAAGCTAAAGGATTGGAAAGGTCTAGAGTAATTGGAGTAACTGTTTTAACAAGTTTGGATGATGATGACCTAAAAACTCAGAATTTAGGTATTGGTTATGATGATTTAGTTAAGAGAAGAACAGAACTTGCTAAAAAATGGGGATTAGATGGAATTGTATGTCCTGCTAAGAAAGCAGGAGGACTTGAAAAAGAATTTGGTTCTGATTTTATGTATGTTACACCTGGGATTAAATGGGCAGGAGTACAAAGAGAAGGCCAAAAACAATTATATACCCCAGATTTAGCAGTCCAGGATTGTTCTAATTCTATTCTTGTTATAGGTGGAGCAATAACAAAAGCAGAAGATAAAAAAGCAACTGCTTACGAAATATTACAAGCGATGGCAAAGTATCTTTAATTCTGCACCCAGCAAGTAGCAGCTCCATTTTAAAAACTACATCTTCGTTGGTATTTTAAGAAAAACAAAAGGGCGTTACGCATATACAGGTAGGTACGGCGTGGACATAAACCACTCAATCCATCCCCCCATCTCGACAATATTTATAAATCAAGCCAGGCACACAACAGCGATGGAAAACAAAAACAATAAACATAATTTTCTGACGATAAAAAAGTTCAGCAAACCCGACTACCCTGTGAAATGCCACAAGAGCCCAGTAGACGGCTCTAAAGACTATTAATTGTCACTTACACTTCCCAATCATCTCTTTTAGCAATCTCTTTTCCACGCAATGTTTCAAATATTTTGTCATAAATCCCCTCTTACATGAAAGTGGTATTCTCAAGGAAATTTTATAAAAATTATAATACTGATTCTATACATTTTAGACAAAATTTATTAAATTTTTTAGTATCAATTATAAATGGTCTTTTGTTTCTTAGCATGGTTTTTTTGTTATATAATAAATCTGATGACATAACCATTATTCCTAAAGGAATATTTTTAATATTCTTTGCAATGGAATAACTTTCTTTGTCAACAATATCTCCTTGATCTGAAAGTTTCCTGCAAAGTTCTATTAAACTTTCTTCTTCCTCGATAGAATCTGCACATAAAGCAACATTCGAGGTTATTATTTTTGATTTCTTACCATTTATTTTTCCAATAAAAATGTTATTTATTTTAATTTGATTGATCGCATTAATATGGGAGATATATTCTTTTTTTAAATAATGACTGTTTAAAGATATTTCTAGTAATTTTTCTGGAAGATAGATATCACCCTTTCTTCCCTTAAATCCTCCACAAAGACCAAAGAACAATACAACATCTGAATTTTTAATTTTTTTTGCGACTTCATCCCCAGGGGGAGGAAGCAATTCTATTCTATTTTTTTCAAGATAGTTTTTATACTTTATATAGATATTATCTCTAGTAGGATTTTTAGCAAATAAGATTTGGATTTTATTGTTATTAAATGTAGTTTGAAATTCAAAATTATTCTTTTTTTTAATTTTACAATTAAATCTTTTTTCAATAGTTGAAAATAACATAATATAATTCAAATAAAGTCTTACAGAACCTCCAAGAATTAATGTTATTTGTTTCATTTGACGGCTTAATTTTTTTATTTTAGTTATTTATGGTGCTTCTTTCTGCTTTTAGTACAAGTTTAATTATAAATGTTGATATTAAAAAATTAATAAGCTTTGTTGTTTGAGTTCAAGATTCCAAAAGTTTTAAAAAAGCCAAAGAATTAATTATCTTAGAGGTGTTGGCACCTCAGAAGCCTTATTCTGAAGAATAATAAGATGAACTCAATAATTAAATGTGGAGAAAATCCCGAAAATTACAAAGTAGAGCAAGTTGGAGGAAAAGGGCTAAATCTCCTTAAATTATATTATATTTCTAAACAAACAGACTCATTTAATGTTCCAGAATTTTTTATAATCCCCACAACAACTGAAAAAAAATTTGTTAGTACTTCTGATGAATTTTACACACATTTTAATGATAAAGAAATCGAAAGGGCGTTTAATCAATTAGGAAAACCCGTAGCTGTGAGGTCATCCTCACCTTTGGAAGATGGAATTAATGCAAGTTTTGCAGGTATGTTTAGAAGTTTTTTGGATATAAATAAGTATAAAGAATTGGCGAATTTCTCTTATGATATCTTTGAATCTGCATGGAGCACTAGAGTTGATAGATATGCTGAAAAGATGGGAACTGAAGTTTCCGAGAAGATGGCAATTATTGTTCAAGAACAAGTAGTTAATCCTTGGTTAAAAGGAATAGTTCAATTAGATGATGAATTTGATTTCGAGGCTTCATTTAGGTGTGAATTTAAAGATAGAAATGGGGAAGCAGAAAATTATGATTTAAGATTTGATTATCTTAAGACCCTTGGGGGAAAAATAATTCACAAATCAAGAAAAAATATTAAAAGAATTACAGAAGGAGATTTTTGGGCATTGGGACAGTGTGCAATTGATGCTAAAAATGCATTAAATCTCGATGGGATTATTCAAGTTGAAGCTTGTTTTTCTCCTGATAAAATTATTGATTTGGTTCAAATAAGACAATTGCCAAAAAGACAATCACACTTAGCAGAATTGGATATGGATATTCCCGAGGGAGTGCCTTATATTGAAAGTAATATCTGTAATGACATAGCAGGAGAATTAATTTTACCAGCGTATGTAACAATAAGCCAATCTGGTTTAGAGGGCATATTAATTGAAACAGGGCAAGCAGGTATTACTGGTTTTGGAAGTGATGATGAAAGAGCGGAACATTTTAATCAAAATAGTAAACTCGCTCAAAATCATGATTATAAACAATTTAAAAATTTAGTTTCACTAGGAAACCTTACGAAATTGAGAAAACTTTTGCCCTACTATGATGAAACATGGAAAAGGGGAAATGACTTGTTTGAGAATTATATTCTTGTTTGTGATAAATTAGATGAAAAAATATGTGAAATGGCTGATGTTACCACAAACAAAAGAGCAATAATAACTTGTCTTGAAGCAGAAAAAACTTCACATGCAATGACAGTCGCAAGAGATTTAGGAATTATGTGTATGGGTATTGAAGGAGACACACATGATTTAGAACCAAAATTTTTTCACCAAATCGAAACAGGCGATACTATACGTATGAAAAGTAATGGAAGAAAAGCGCTAGCTTATATTGAAAAGAAAAGAGAATTTGATCCTTATAAGTCTGAGTAGAATTTTTTACAAAATCATCTAAATGCTCTCTCAAAAATATTTTCTTAAGAGACTTGGCATTAACGTTTCGCCGTTTTAGTTCAGTTCTTATTCTTTTTATATCTCTTTTAAATTTTCGTTTAGAAAAATAAATAAATTTATTAACTTAAAAAATCTTGATTTATTGCCTGAGCAGGAGGTACTAACAAGTAAAAATGCACTAACGGGTAAAGCCGAGAATTTTTTTTAATGAGGATTTGATTCCTGCAGGGGCTCATTTAAATTTATATTATGAAAAACATTAAATCATTTCAAAAAGAGATGCTCCACTGCAGGACTAAATTGAAGAAAAACAGAAAAAATTTTTGGGAGAATAATAAAAAAAATTTTTGTAAAAATGTGGTGGAAATATTAAAAAGCTGTGAGCTTCCTAAAGATTGGAAAATTTATGTTGTAGCCTCGAATTTTTTATCTGATAAAGAAATATTGCCTTTTGACTATAATTCTTGGAGTAAAGTAAATCTTGTAGCTGCTACAAAAAAACAAGGATTTGAAATCATGGTTTTCATTAATAGGAGCCGAGCAGAATTTCTTTCTCGCCATGCGATATTACCTCTGATATTACATGAAGTCCGACACATAAGGCAGGCTGCTAATAATCCTAAAAAATTTACTTCTGCAACTTTGAATGATGAAGTAGCAAAGTCTTTTGAAGAAGATGCTGAAAAACATATTCGCTTCCTATCTGATGAGTTTAGAAAGGAGGCAGTACTTGAAAGTATCTTGTATTGTTATGATATTGGTAGCTGGAATTATGCGTCGAAGATGGCGAATTTTTTCTATAAAGAAAGAGAAAACATTTATAGTGGAGGATACGACAAAGATATGACGGATAGCGAGTTTAATTTATTCCAGAAGGCAAAACGAGAAAAGAAAATTAATCTGTTCATAGATTATTTTTGCGCCTCTCTTTTAGGAGGTAAAAAATATGCATAATAAATGTGGTTAAGAAGAGGTTTGGGTACTTTCAATTTTAGCACCCATTTATCAAATATTTTTTCAGCAGAAAACATATTTCCCGCCTTTATTCTATTCAATTCATCCTCTACTTTTACTTTAGCTTGATCAGATATTACAGAAGGGTAATAATTTGTTATTTCATAATTCTCAGGGAATGCCATGAGAAATGTGCGATTTTAACAGATGAGGTTTAAGTTGGATAACATGTTTCATGACACAACCTTCTTTAGCATTCTATTTTATTTATGCGGTAATCCTAAGATAGCAGGTAAATGTCTGGCTGAAAGGTGAGCCAGATCTTGATAATTCAAGGTACTTTTATCTCGATAAGTGAAGTACATTGTGGCTATACTTGGCACCCCAAGGGTTGTTGTGGAATCAATTAAATAAGCATCTACTATGCTATATCCCTTTGTTTATCATAATTTCGTATCAAAAGGCATGGCTTGCTTTAAACAGCTTCCGTATATGGCGTAAGGCTGGAAGCGGATACTGATAGTTGTAACTTAATTAAATATAATATATACGGGAAAGATAAGTATTTAAATAAAGCAAATAATTTTTAACTAATGAAAATATATTCTTCAGAATACAAACTTAAAAAATTACATAACGATATTTATAACTGCAAACGATGTAATTTTGATCATGGGTTCAAACCTTTTGTGAGCGGTGCCATTAACCAAAAATTTATGCTTATTGGACAATCTCCACCGTCTGATTGCGATTCACCTGGATATATTCCATTTTACAGACACAAAAAGCTGTTTCAATGGCTTGAAGGCGCAGGAATTAAAGAAAAATAGTGATATTAATTGATTTATTCAAAAAGAAAATGTTAATGTAACTTGGAAATAGGCAAAGGGGATGTTGACAAAAGATAATACTTGACTTAACGTAATTTGGGATAGTAAGTTTTTTAAACTTAGGGCGTTTTTGATATATAAGAATAAATGTTTTTGTAAAAACTACGATGGAGAAAAAAAAATGAAATTGACGGTCTTGATAAAAAATATAAATAATTTGTTTCCAAAGCCGCCAGTACACCCGCCAAATGAAAAAAAATACAGAGAAAAAAGAATTGTAACAAGATATGCTCAAGGTAATATTTCTGTACACTTAGGTAAGTATATCACAGGAAATGAAATTGAAAAACGAAAAGCTAAATTATCATCATACCATTTTTTACCAAAGAATTAATCCTTGAAGATACAATTATCCGAAATATCTGAACTATTCACCCTTGCTGAAGAAAAAAATTTAGGAACTGCTCACTTTGGATCGGGTGGAAATCTTTCATATGGTAATAGAGAAGGACCTCATTTTGATGCAGTTATTGAAAAACCAACAGTATACTTTGATAGTAAAATAATTATTGAAAATGGGCGGCTTAATGATAAATTTATAAAGTTAAATCATTTTTGAGTCAGAAGTTGAGAAAAGAGGTTCTTATGATGGAGAAAAATTATTTGAAAAATGAGAGAAATTTTCGCCTTTCATATGTACTTAACAATGGAAAACCCAGTGCTCCAATATTATTATTATTACACGGATTCGCTGGAAATAAAGACGAAAATGGATTGTTTATTGAAGCGGAAGATTACTTTTCTTCAAAGAATTTTAATGTTTTCAGATTTGATGTTGAAGGAGCAGGCGAAAGCGAAGGTGATTATTCATTAACCTCTTTACGTAAACAAAGTAATGATTTGGAAAGTACTATAGATTACTTAACTAAAACTTATCCTGAGAGTAAAATTGGTGTTGTAGGTTTTAGTTTAGGTGCTACAGTATCTATTTTGCTTAATGACTCACGAATAGATGCTTATGGACTTTGGAGTCCCGCTCTTTCGCCATCTGAAGATATGTTTCCTAGATATAATACAGAAGAAATAAGAGAAAGACTTAAATCGGACGGTTTTTTAGACAAAGCAGGATTAAAAGTTGGCTCTGCAATTATTAATGATTTACGTGATTGTAAGCTCCAACAAAACATACAGGAGATTAATAAACCAGTTTTATTAATTCATGGAACTGCTGATGATAAAATTAACTATAAAACTACTAATAAATTTCAGAATCTGTTCAATAAATCTAAGATGGTTTTAATAGAAGGCGCGAATCACTCTTACAAAAATAATCCTCTTCATAGACATCTGTTGTTTCGAGAAAATTATTCTTTTTTTTCAAATGTTTTTTGCGCATCAATAAATTGAGTTAGGCTAGTTTTGTTTATATTAAAGGATGAAAAATGATTCATGTTTTTTAATTAGTTATAGAACCAACTAAACATCTTCTGCTCTCCAATATATTGCAATTCCAAACATTATAATGCCCTTATAACTCCCAAATCCTTTTCCCCTCACTTGTCCAAATCCTTATACAACCCATATAAACCCCATTCCCCTAAACCCTTCAGAATAAAAAATCAAACAACTATAACCTCAAACGAAAGGAGGTAAAAACGATTTAAAGCAAGGCAACAAAATCAACTCTTGCTAAAAAACAGAGCAAGTCATGTTTAAAAACATGAAGTCAAGAACTTCATCCAAAACCAGCTAAGAAACTCGATTAAACGGCAAGTCCCAAGAAAAATCGAAACTTCTTAGCTGTGCTTTTATTAAAATTAACCAACCTGATTTTCTATTCAAATATATTCCACACCAAAAACAATTATTAACTCTAAAGCTGCCCTTTCCCAGACTGCTTTTTCATTTTCTGAAAAGGAAATTAGCAAAACACACCAACTAAAACATCCAAAATTTTTAGATTACCAAAGGCTTTCTTGGCAATTTTCCAAGAGGGCTTTTTTATTTCTAACCCTTAAATAGTGGAGGTGTAAAAACAAATTCTTGGCTGGTTTTATAAATGGAACATTATTCATAATTATTAGTATTATTATTGGAAGAATCTTATCAAATGTGATGACTAATAAATTGCCAAGTAATCTTAATGCTCCATTGATAGTATCAAGTTCGGTTATTACCCTTATTCTATTGTTTTTCTGGGCAAAACTTCTCTTTAAGCTATATAAAGAAATAAGAGCTTAAATTCATCAAGATACAACTCAACCACTTAAAGATGTCAAACAGTTTTAGAGTTTTACATCTTTTCCCTTGTATTGCTAAAGAAGGAAGTTTAATAAATAAATCTCGCCTCGAGAATTGTAATGAAAATCAAGGAATTAGATAAGTGGTTCTCAAGCAAAGAATATGACCCTGAAAATAAAGAATTAATGAGTATATTAAAATTAGGAAAAGTGAAGGGGAAAAAGGTATTGGTGATTGAATCATATGGTTTATTATTTATTTCTAATAAAATTTCAAAGTATGCTGAGTCAATTGTATGTGTTCATAATAATAAAAAAGTTGTGAATTATTGTAAAAAGAAAAATAATAAGATTTGTTTTTGTATAGGAAAGATTGCCGATCTAACCTTTCCAGATAAAGAGTTTGATACTATAATTTCCCCATGGGCTGGACTACATTATTTAAAAAATAAAGTTGCAGTGATTAAAGAATTAAGAAGAGTCTTAAAAGATGATGGCATTCTGTTAATTGAAGAATCTGATGAGACAAGTGAGTATGTTAAAATTCTAAATTTAATTGCTCCTCTGAAACAAATAAAAATAAGAAAGAAAAGAAATGAGTTGGAGGATATTTTGAGAAGATATTTCAGAGTTAATAAGAGTAAGTTAACAACCCATTATTACTTCAAGAACAACCTTCAGATTAAAGAATATTTTAAAAAAGAGTTTGTGTTTGATGAAAAAAAAATATTTACAAAAAAAATGGATAAGAAATTAGCTGGATATCTTTCTAAAAAAAATACGTTGAAAATCGAAGAAAAATCTTTTTTCTTTGTTTGTAAAAAAAGGAAGGAATAGTTTTACCATTTTAGTTTCCTGTTTTTATATCGCATCAAAACATATATATTTCTTAATTTATTGAGCTGGAATTTTAGACACACTCATTGATGAGTAAATTATTTAAACTATGAAAGTTGATATTTACACATGGATAATGGTGGAAGAAAATGATACATTATAGGAATTTTGATATACTTAAAAAATATTTGACAGGCAATGTAATTGATGCGGCAGATAAAGAAGATATTTATGAACTTATGTCCGTAGGATTAGCTCGTATAGGTTTTATTACCATCGATGATAAGGTAAAGGAAACCGCGGTGCTTACTTCTCTTGGTAGAGATATATGCAAAAGAGAAAAAATATTAAGGAATCCCTTTAAAAGATTTTTCTATTCACTTGCAAACTCGACCTATTAATTTTTGTAAACGCTTTATGGTTGGATTAATGCCACGGCGATTTATTCCTAGAAATTCAACGTGGATATTATTTTCGTTTAACAGCTTTTTTAATTCTTGAATAAAAATTCCAGACAAATGAGCATTGCCTTTATTGGTATACTGAATATTAACAGCACAGGATGGGGAAAATTCTATCCCTAAAATACAAATTATTTTATAATTATTATTTAAAAGAGCATTTATTTGTTTAAAAGTCTGATTTGCCAATCCATGACAATGATCTCGAAATGCAGCGTTATTATATTCATTGTAACTCTTTGGGTCTCTTACTAAATTTTCTTCAACATTTACAAATAGTGATTCGGGACAAGGCATTTGAATAATATTGATATCATTCTTTACTATTTCATCTAAAATTGGTTTAATTACAGCCTTCCATTCATATTTAACCAAGCCTTTAGCATGGTATGCCTGCGCTAAAGAGCAAAAGGGTAAAAATATAAAATTTTGGCTTCTATTATCTGTCATTGTATTCATATATCTGACTTTATCTATATAAGCTTTTTTGATTTTGTTTATGAAAGAAATGACTACGATGAAAACGGTTTAATTAGGGGATGGATTGTAAATAATCCAAATGATATATTAAATATGCAAAATATATTTAATTCAATTAAGGCTATATTTTCTCCTTTTCAGTCTTTTCTATAAGGATGCACAAAACCATTATCTTTCTTAAGAGGATGTCTGCCACCCTTAAAATCATTCATTGAGAAATTTTTATCCAGAGGAGCATAATTCTCTTGAATCTCCTCTGGCTTTATTACCTCAGGCTCTATCCCTATTTTTCCTACCAACTTGGTAACAATCTCTTTGACCATTTCATCAAGACAATTTTCCGAAGCAATATTCACATCAACCCCATATCCTTGAGGATGTGTGAATTGTAATTCGTAGATTTCTATCAGTGCTGTTGTATCATAACAATGATATGCTCTACCCCACCGGGCATCTTCACTTGAAAATTTTCCTATGCCACCAATCAATCCTCCTCCATTCAATTCTGTATAATCCTTTACGCATGACAGGATTGTTTCAATTCGTTCTGCTTGCCTATCTGAATTGCCTCCTTCTAAAATGTACCTTAACGATTTTGTATTCATTTTTTATAAATTTATAAATAATTTGAATTAGTTTCTAATCCTATTAATAAAAAACGAATTTTTCCTTTTTATATTTTATTATTGTAGACTTATAGAATAATTAATTTTTCAAAATCCTTAGTATTCATTATTTATTTTCCAAAATAATTTAAACTCCAATCATTTTATTTTATTCTACACATCACCCCCACCCCGACAATATTTATAAAGTCTACCCCCGTCGCTATATTATTAAAATCAAAAATAAAAAGAGTGCCATTATTCTGGTCCAAAGTATCTCCGATTCGGTCGGAGCAGTGAACTAAAACATATCAAAATTATTCAGTTTATGCAGAAGATTTAATCCTAAGGATTAATGCCCCACGAGACGTGTTACACTTTTTATGATACTTTTTGTAACAAATTGTGTAACACAAAATGTTACAATTTATGTTATTGGTTCAACGCCCCAACATCATTATTTCTATTAAGGAATATTTATATAATTCAATAAGATATTTTCATTATGAACATTTTTGAAAAGAAGTATGGGATTAAAGAAGATAAGAAGGTTAGAACTTTTCACAGAAGCAGAAGAATGTTTTGTATTTATCAAAACAAATTGTTTATTGCTGAACCAAATTTAGAATATTCTCATGCAGTTTGGTTTGAAAAAGAAGGTTGGATATCTAAAAAGGAAGATGGACTGATGAATGAAATTGCTAGAGGTATTGTAAATAGTGAAGGAGATATTTATTTTTATGTGGGATATGATTTTAATATAAATAATGAAATAGAATCTATTTTTTTCTCACATCTTAAAGAATTAGTTGAAAAATTGAATTTGAAATCCAACGCAAAGATTTTTGGAGGCTTAATCAAACAGGAAGTAGGAAAAATTTGGCCTCCAAAAAAAGAATATGGCAAAATAGAAGATAATTTTAAAAGTAATAATAACTTCTTTTATTCATATGGAAAATAAAGAACAAATTATTAAAAAATTAGACGGGGCAAATATGGACATTGATTTAACAACAGAACAAAAAGATATTCATTGGAATCAAAACAAATGTCCTTGGAACGAAATAGAGAAGACCAATGAACATAAGTGCTGTGTAAAAAATATTTCTATTTGTCCATATTTTTGCGGAATAAAATATTTAGATAATATTTTATGTTGTTATCCTCACAAAAATCCAAATGAAGGTAGCGAATAATTCTTTAATTTGTTTAAACGATAGTTGCACATAACCATTTAGACGGGCAGGAGAACTTCCTTAAGAAAAAATAGACCTATTCCATAGTTGGCGATATCTTGTTGTTCTTTGATATAATCAGCTCTACAAGTAGATGCCTTTATTAAATTATATTCTTCTTCGCTACAATATTTTGGAACCATCTGCTCTTTAGAATAAAATTCTTTCAAATCTTCAAGTTCAATTTCCCTAGCCACTTCTGCGAACAAATGATTTTCTGAAGCTCCATTTAGAAAATCCGGAACTGATAAATAGATTTCACTTTTCAGATAATTTTTTCTATCATTCATTTTATTATTCCTTATATTCTTTCTTTATTATAAATTCTTCATTACAGGTGTTCTCGTATAAATTTGCTAAATCTAATGCAAAATCAAATTGCTGTGAATCATAAACAAAAAGCCTATTCAATTCAGGTATAACAAGTATGGAATTTTTATAAAGAGAAAATGAATTTAGGTTTGAATTTAAGCAAATGTTTTTCTCGTCTACAAATTTTCTTGCAATTTGTTCTAACTGAGAAAATTTTTCCGATAAGGCTATTTCCTTGGGAGTTCTTTCAATAACTTTGACCATACTTAATAAAATATTTTGATATTTTTAAATATATATATATATATATATATCATACAGTTTAATTCTTCAGAAAATTATACATTCATAGTTAAATATGTCGAGTAAATTCTCTTGCAACAACTTCAGCAATTGATATAGAAGAGGAATTGGGATTATCTTCCTCTGCATTAATTTTAATCTTTTCGATGGAATCAGTTACTATTCCAAAAAAACAAGACTTGTTATTATACAAATCTTCCCTTCGTAAGAAAATAGCATGATTTTCCTGAAAGGAATATCCAAACCACTGGTATCCCTTTTTTAAAATTGAATCTTCATAATAAAATGAATCATCAAGAACAATTTTTGACTGCCTTCCTTTAGCCCATTTCTTTTTAACACTTCTAAATAATGACTTGTAATCTTCAACTGAATTAATACTTTTAGTTAAAACAAAATATACTTGATCTTTAATTACGGGCTTACTCTCTTCGTCTGATAAAAATTCTATAACAGAAAAAGGTGTTTCATTTTTGATTGGCGAGACAATCTTCTGAATAGAATTATCCAAAGAGCTTACAGCCCTTATATCCATTGTATGAAGCCAGTTACAAGTTATGTCGGGTCGGACATTTGATATAGAATCCTTAAAATAACTGCATAATTTATCAGCATACATTTCATTTACTCTGCTGATTTTTTCAAAATAATTAGAAAATTGATTTTTGTTTATTTTAGTTGCAGGATTGTCACCTATTTTGGTCAAAGAGCTATGACACCAAACCTTACTCCTATTTGGCTTCATGCAAACAATGATTGTTGCGGCACTTGTAAACTCAAACGAACCATCTTTATCCATCACTATACATTTGTATGAAGGGGAGTGCACTGCTGTCCCCTCATATTGCTCTATCATAAAATCACCCATTACAGTATGTTGTTCTCTCCCTTCGAGAGAAGTATCCAAAGAAGTCTTAAAAAGATGTTCATACATTTTTGGATCAGATTTTATCTCTTCAACAACTTTTTCCAGTTGCCCATATTCCAGCTGTTCAAATATGTTGCATATCTTCCCAATCCGCTGGGTTGGATAGCAATATTCAATAAATTTTTCAGGTTCCAAATGTTGTGATTTCATGTTTGTTTCAGCTGAGGATTATTTATATAGTTTTCATTTCCTATTATATATAAAAACTATGGAAGACCGTATTTTTCCGTAAAGACACAAATGTTTTCCCAATCACCAAATAATTTGATACTCATTCCCCCATCAAAAACTGTATTATAATTGACGGGTTGTCTTGTAGTAAGTCCATTTGGAGAATTGTGAATATGGTCAATAATAATTTTATCCTCATCTCCTAGCAGAACTTCACCGGCTGTCTTTCCAATTAGCAAGGAGCTTTCTGGTATATATGATTCATATGCATCGATATGCCCCATTCTTTTCCTTTCTTTTAGAGATAGTACCCCATTCATTATCAGATAATTCCTTTACTATTTAATAAGCTTTCTTATCTTTTTGAAGTAATAAAAATTAAGGAGTTGGATAAGTGGTTCTCAAGCAAAGAACATAATCCTAAATTTCGAAATTCGGAAAAGCCCGTAACATTTATATAATTTCTATTAATACTAATTTATTATGGCAACATTTGAAGATTTTCAAAAACTTGATGTAAGAGTTGGCAAAATAATAGAAATTAAAGATTTTCCAGAAGCAAGAAAACCTTCGTATAAATTAAAGATTGATTTAGGAGAAGAAATTGGAATTAAGAAATCTTGCGCTCAGCTAGTGAAAAATTATACTAAAGAAAACCTGAAGAATAAATTAGTTATGTGTGTAGTAAATTTTCCCCCAAGACAAATTGGACCAGCAACATCCGAGGTTTTGACTTTAGGAGTTCCTGATGAAGATGGAGAATGTGTTTTAATTGGGCCAGAACGGAATATCCCAATCGGTAGAAAATTGTATTAGGACTTTTCGAATTGAATGCAATGTGGACGAATATAAAATTAACTTAATGATTAAATAAAAATATATGTTCTCACATAACATATATCATAGGACGAGCATACTGCAAACATAAGCAACAAGTTTTTAAAGATTGAAATTAAATGTTAACTATCGAGTAACGAGAAACATGAAAAGGTATAAAATTTTCTTTGATATTGACGACGCACTCTACTATTCTAATCGATTAAAACACATCGATCGCTTTGGAGATGATTGTGGGTGGAATCCCTCAGAAGATGCAGGAAGTGCGTATTTGGAAAATTATAAGAGACAAACAGAAGACACTGATATGCGGAAATTTAAAATACTTCCAGAAATAGTTTCATAAGATATTTTGAAAAATTAATTATGGACAAGTCTATCACAATAAAACATAAAAAGAAAAAACCCGCCTTCTTTTAATGAATCCAAGAACCAATTCAAATTATGTTAGAGAAATAGTTAGGAACTATTTAGAGGTAACCCCAGAATTTAAAAGTATTCAAAAAAACGACCCTATCACATTGGGCCACATAGGTCGCCTCTCGAATATTCTATTTGAGAAAGGACACGGAGATTGCCGACTTGATAAATATATGAAAATCTTGGAAGAGGAATGTAATGCTTAGACTTTCAGATCTGAATAAAAATTCATGTACCCCCCAAAAAATGGAGAATGAAATCAAAGTATCTGAAAATGAAAACTTGAGAGATATCTCAAGAGACAATGTGTATTTCAGATTGAAAAACCCTAAGCAAAAATCGAAGCTTTTAGATATTATCTTTGATGAGGGAATTCCTTATACATCTCATTTAAGTGATATTTATTCTTCATCTAATAAAATTGTGAACTATCTTGAATCGCAAGGTTTTTATTTCGATATAATTGATTCTATAGATATAGGCAATTTGTCTCTTAAAGAAAGAAATGAAATTAAAGAAAGATGCCTATCACAACTGAGAGAGAAAAAAGATCAACTAATACGTAAGCTCTCTAAAAAGTATGGTATAAAATATGCACGTCGATGAAGATCCAATCACTCGTGTTGAAATTTCTATACCATTTAACCGGAACACGGCAGGACTAATTGAAGACGAGCTAAAAAAATTTGAAACCGAATTAAAAGAGACAAATAGAAATTACATTGCTATATTAAATAAAATGCCCCTTGCTGAAACTGATAGGGAATATGATGAGATTATTAACCTTTGTTTAGTAATAAGAAAAAAGTTAGAATTAATATTAGAAATTGAGGAGGCAAAGGAAGAAGATATTTTAAAAATTCCAGAATTAAAAACTCTGAGAAATAACGATGCTATAAAAAATGTATTTAAACAAAGCATAGAACAACTTCTAAAGATAAAATCCTATGAATACGATGAAGAAGGGTTAGAGGAATATTTATTATATAAAATGATACAGAGAGGGGTTGATTATAGCTTATATAATAATTTAAACTCTCTTAAATATGGTTTAAAGAAGATCTTAGAAAAAGAAATGCATAATATGCTAAATTCGGGGAAAAAGTTTAGGGAAATAAAAGTGGACGATATTGATAAAATAAAAATTAATAAGAGTGGAAAAAAGTTTATTGAGAGATAGGCTTATGATCCCAGAATGGGTTGTAAGATTTATCTGGTATATATAGTGGCCTGGGATCTATATAACTTATTTTTATTACATCATATAGTTTTTCATCCTCTAATTTTGATAATTTAGGATTAAGTTCCTTTATTTCATCTCCTCTCATATAGTCTGTTTCTATCCTTAAAAAATCATCAGTTAAAAACCCCTCATTGCTATTGTAGATATCATCTAAAAAATTTCTACTAATTAATGTATTAATTGGGAAATAAACCGTCTTAAATCCATCCATTTTTTTACATCCGATCCTTATACAATCAATTCCTTCTACAGCTAAGAATTCCAATGCGTTACTCATTTTTGAACCTTCAAAATATCCTCTTGGCATATAGACCTTGACCATATAACTTACTGTTTAAACATGATTTATAAACTTTTTGTTTGGTGAAAATTGTCTTTTTGAATCCTTTTAGTTGTCTGTTTTTTGTTTTGGGAATTATTCCAGCATTAGGTATAGGGCACAAAAACCAAAACAAAGGAGATAACAACCATGTCAGAAAATAACTGGAAAATTAGATTACGAAATAGAAGATATTACTTTATACTATCTCTTCAAGACTTCTTCTAAGTCATGCATAATATTGTTAAAGTTGTCATCCTTGAATTCATCTGGAAAGTCCGTAGTAGCTCCTTTCAAGTGTTTTCCTTATTGCCATCCTATGTTCTTCTAACATAACGCCATACTTGAATACATTTGATTGGTGAACCATGTCTCCATAGATATTTAAGTATTTTTTTACTTGATTTAGGGTATAATTTGTCATTTTAGGTAACTTCTCAATAAGTTCGGGCAAAGTGCAGATTTTATGAAATTAATTGGGATATATGCAACTTCAAAATTTTATGTGGCGGTAGCAGTTTGTTTGGGTATTCCACTCAACATTTTAGCTACTAATTAATTAAGAATATAGAATATTTATGTATTTATGTATTTCAGAATACAAATCGGTGTATTTTCTGTGTTATCTCATTTTTGTCCTTATATTTTAATCCCCCTATTCCTCTTCATCCTTCCCCATCTAACCTTTCTTTCTCATCACCTTTCCCACGCCAATCCTTGTACATAATATATAAACACCGACGTCTTAACTTTTCCGTAACAAATTGAAATCAGGCTGCCTCAAACTTTTAAGAAAGGGGGCACTATGAATATTTTTGCCGGAACAGGTAAAATTATTGATGTAAATCTGAACAGCAAGGTTTTGAAATTCAATCTTGCGAGTGAACAAGGCAAGCCTTGTTTAATTCCTTGTGTGCTTTTTGATGTAGTTGCTGAAGATAATTTTAAAAGTAATGATCACTTCTTTTATTCATGTGGAGGAATAAAAACAAATTCTTGGCTGGTTTTATAAATGGAACATTATTCATAATTATTAGTATTATTATTGGAAGAATCTTATCAAATGTGATGACTAATAAATTGCCAAGTAATCTTAATGCTCCATTGATAGTATCAAGTTCGGTTATTACCCTTATTCTATTGTTTTTCTGGGCAAAACTTCTCTTTAAGCTATATAAAGAAATAAGAGCTTAAATTCATCGAGATACAACTCAACCAACCCATTCCAATCCTTATATTAAATATATAAACATCAACGACAGAGCAAAAGTGGATTTTTGTTTTTGCATTTGATTTTTTGGTAATTGAAGCATAAAGAAGAGCGAAATCGAAATATTTATAATATCTATTTATGCATAATATACATGAATCAAAGACAGAAAAAGCTACTAAAACAAGTGTTTGATGTGTTGTTTAAGATAGATATAAAAGATATATTGGATAAAAAAATATCTTCTTCTAATTCTATTACTCATATTGTTTTGCCAGCAAAATATAAAGGGAAAAAGGCAAAAGTAATAATTTGTCGCTAACACTAACAAACAAATCTGGAAAAAAATTATTAATATTTGTGCGAAAATTATTACTGAAAATGAATTAGATTAACGTGATTTTTCTTCACATCGTTTTAATAAATATTCAATGTTCTTAACTTCAACATTAACAATAGAGCCATCAGCCCGGTGAATTCGACCAGTCCAATATCCTGGAGTGACTTTAATTACCTCTGTTTTCAACTCTGGTTCGTTTGATTTAATTTGTTCTCTATAATTTTTTTTCATTAATTAACCCTCTCTTAAATTATGATATATTAGTTATTTTGATTTAAATAATATTTGGTTTGGATGAAAAAACATTAAATTAAACAATGTTTTTTGCAAAGCAAAAAATATGGGAAAATTCTGGTGCTCACAAAATTTTCTGTTTAATCGTTGTTCCCGGACCGAACGGAGTGAGGCACGAGCTGAAACATAGAAGTTTCCTCGTGAGTTGAAATTTGCTCACGACCGATTTCTTAGCATAGTTGTGGAAGAACAGCAAACTTAAATATAATTAAACCTTCAAAATTTTATGGATAAAATAGAAAAGAATGAAGAAGAAATTTTGAAAGTTTATCGAAGAAAATTTAATGATAAAGAACTTTTTTCCCATCTAATAGAAAGAATAGAGCAACACATGAATAAACTGAAAAACTTAAAAGAAGATGAAAAGAAGCAAAACATTTTTCTAAGAGAAGTCGCAGATGTTTATTTGTTGTCGAGAGTCTTACTTCGACTAGAAAAAGTTTCGAAGGAAATTATTGGAAAAAGTTCTGACTATTATCTCCAAAAAATTGATGAACTATTCTGAAACAATTTCGTTTAATCAGAATTGCTATCCAATATTTTTAAAATCTTAATTTATTTCTACTTTTTACACAAAAATTCTTTTTTAAATTTTTCTCCGGCACAAATGTGAAAATGTAAATGTTTAGAATCTTGATAATTTCCAAGATTTGTTATTATCTAGCACAGACCTTAGCTCCTAAATATTTGGTGAAATAAGAGTCAAAATATCTTTTGTTGCTTTTCGCATCACATGTTCATTCTTTCTTGGAGAATTATATCCGAGCCCTACAAAGGATGTGCTGGCATTTTTTCCCGTTCCACTATCTTTAGATAAAAAAATACTTGTTTCTTTAGTTATAGGATCGTCAACACTTATCCAATCAAAGCCCGTTAGTTTATTAGATTTATAGGTTGTCACATCAGTTATTTTTTTCTCCAGTCCAAAATATGGAAAAATTACATCACATGAGGAATTTAAAAGTGCCTCATTGTTACTGAAAAGATTTTTTATTGTTTCATTTGGGTCATGCAGCTTCTGCAATGCACTCCCAACTTCTTTTTTTGTTGAGGTTGCACCAACCACATTGATATTATAAACTTCCTTTAAATCAAAACCTTTTTCCTTCAAAATGCTTTTATAGCAATGAAACACAGCATCACAAACAACGCCAGCGAGAGATTCAGCCTTTCCATAAAAACGTCTTACTGCTTCCGAATCCTTTTTCTTTTTATTTAATGAAAGTCGCACCCATATTTTTGATCTATTCGCACCCATACAAACTGTATTGCAATTTCTATTGACAAAAGTATCTCTATTAACCTTTATCTCAACTTCTGGAAAAATAACTACCGGACCTTCCCTATATTCCTTTTTTGTTTCTTCGCCATCACTGATTTCACTTAATTGAACCTTGTTATACTTCTCTTCCAGAAAGCTAGTAATTGTATTAAAATAAAAATCTTTTAGTTCTCCAATATTCATTGAAATTTTTTCTGAATCCCAAAAATTTAATTTTAGAGGTTCTGATGACTCTCCCTGACTTTTTATCCCCTTGACTTCACAAATCCTTGCTAAACGATAAACACATTCTGCATAATCTGCTTGTTTCATTATTTTGCACCTTTATATTATTTATATTATATCATTTAAATATTTTATGCATAAAAACTTCACTTATAATCTATGCTTTGCAATTATAAAAGCAAAGTTTGAGAGACTAAGAAATGTTGATAAATTTATTTGAATAATTTTGTAAAAAGGTTAAATTAGAAAAAACAAGGTAAAGAATTATTTACTTCTTTATTAATCCAACTACAAAAAGATGATTTTCAGAGGCACCAGTATAGCTACCCCCATAAGGATCAGTCCCATAAAAAGAAATTCCTTCACTCCCTGAAAGATAAGTAGAAGCTTTAAAGTTTCCAAAGCTATATGCCCAAGGAATCCAACAGTTTACCGAGGGGTCGTCACCTCTGCAATTAGCCACCCTTTTAAGCTTCGAAGTCATACCCTTTCCAACCTGAGCAGTTATATGCGGATTATTTATCTTTAGTCCAATATCGTTACTAAAACTACAATTATTACTATAATCTTGGACGCACTTAAAACGCTTATCTCTTTTCTTAACATATTCTATTAACCTTTTTTTTATCGGACGAATTTTCCCATCAGGATTATCATAATAAATAATTCTTTGTTCATATCTCCCACATTCCTTCCACTCAAAATCGGTCACACATACATATTGAGTAGAAGTTAACATTCCCCCAACGTCAAGGGCGTACAATATTTCCTTACAATGCTTCTCTTTGGGGTTTTTCATTGCGACGTCCAAAAGAGAAATGGCCTGAGCAGTAGTGGGAATCAAAAACCCTTTTGAATATACACTTTTCTCAAAATCCTCTATGTCATCATATCGCCTAGGTTTAATTAAGGGGTAAACAAAAGTTAGCGTATCTTTCTTGTGCGGAATTTGCATTTCTATTCTTGTCGGAGGCGGTGCTATTATTTTCCCATGTCCTTTTAGTGCTATTTCCTCTAGTTTTTGTTTTACCATTTTATTATTTAAAATTTGTAAACCAACTTGGCATATTTTTTTCATGAAATTGTTTAATAGATAATTCTTCTTTAAATTTTAACTCAGATAATTTATTTACTATTGTTTCTATTTCTCCTTTTTTTGTGTTAGAAAATAAAGCCACCATCTCAATAACTTCTTTAAAAAAATTAATATATGGCAGATATCTCAGTTCTATATGAGAGCTTTCACATGGCACAATCCTTCTAGAATATCCATCATAATCTTTTTCGATTTCATAGGATCTCTTTTTAATCCAATTATAAAACTTCGAGAGCTCCTTTATTCCTTCTCTGTTGTTACTAGAATAATTCAAAAAATTCTCCCTTTCACAAGCTTCAGCTAATTTCCTATTCATAAGCACTTGTAATTTTTTGCATTCTGTTTTACTCTGTTTATAAATAAAATGTCTCCTTGAAAAAACAGGGAGCACTTTCATGGAATTTTTTTGTTTTCCCATAATCAAAATTTGACTATATCACTTTTAAACATTTAGTGTACACTACTCATACGACAATGCAAAAACTTTATAAAAACACAATCTTTGACTAACTTATGGAAACTCTGCAAAAACTAGGACTATCAAAAAGCGAAATTAAAGTATATTTATCCCTCTTGCAGGAAAATTGCACTAGTGCAGGAGAGCTTACAAAACATTGCGGTCTTTACAGGACAAACATCTATGACACACTTGAAAAACTAAGAGAGAAAGGACTTGTAACATCTATTACCAAAAATAACAAAAAATGTTATTCTGCCTCTAAGCCTAATAAACTCAAGATCTTATTGGACAATAAAAAAGAGGAGATATTAGAATTAGAAAAAGAGATAAGTAAAGTAGTTGAAAATTTATCTGAAAAATCCAGTAATCAAAATGAAAATTATCCTGTAAAAGTTTTTACTGGTAAAAATGGCGTAAAGGCAGTTATGGAAGAAGTATTAGAAGACAAAAAACCAATCTTTGTTTTTGGAGCAGAAGCCAAGTTTGAGAAACTATTCCCAATATATTTTAACAAATGGATTACACAAATATATAAAAGTAGAATCAAGATTAAGGCTATCTATAATGAAAATGTCAGGGAGCTTCGCGAAAAGAAAAGTATTGCTTTTGGAAATTTTAAATATATCGAAAACTTAGAAAATCCCGCCACAACACAAATTTTTGGCGACAAAGTTTCAATAATACATTGGCAAGAAATTCCTCTAGTAATACAAATTAATAATAATAAAATTGCACGATCGTATATGAATGTTTTTAATTTTTTATGGAAAGCAGCTAAACGTTAAATTTCACACACATCACTCCCATCCCGACAATATTTATAAATAAAGCCAGCGTCAGTAAATCAAGTAAAATTAAAACAAAAAAAAACGCCCACGAGGATAACATTTTACTCGCTTGCACGGCTGGGGCGTATTTCCCAACCTTAATTTTATAAAAGATTAATTCTTAGATAAGTTATCACAAAAGAGGCTATAAACAATTTCATCATAGGCAATTACTTCAAACACATTTGAAGCCTTCGCCGCA
>Ga0180732_1000497_pt1 | contig 33567 bp, 48 predicted proteins | sample KR11_01MetaG_FD_148674 | JGI IMG/M metagenome (GOLD analysis project Ga0180732, IMG submission 148674) | Groundwater microbial communities from the Olkiluoto Island deep subsurface site, Finland - KR11_0.1 MetaG | ecosystem: Environmental > Aquatic > Deep subsurface > Groundwater | place...
GGAGTAGTGGAGAAAACCGCCGCAGAAGCGTACAGACAGCCTTATCAAGGCGAGGAAACCCTTACGCCCGCGCAGAGATTGGGATTGATGGAAACAGCTGGGCAGGAATACACACCTACCGTGAAAGGGTTGTCCGCCCGAATCAAAAACTTTGAAGACATTTTAAGCATAGTTAAGGAGACCTATGGGGAAGATTTTCAAAGCATGTTAAGCATAGAACCGAGTAAGGAATTGATTTCGGATTATGTCCGTGCGTTTCAGAATGGCGAAGATTTGACTACATTGCTGTCTGGCATGCCACAATCTACACGAGCGAAGATATTCAATAGTTTAACTGATGCTGATTATGCAAAAAATAAAGTGGCAAAAGCGAAACTAATTGAACCGAAAGCACCAACAACAGAACCAAAAACTATTCAAGAAAGACAAGCAAAAGCATTGACAGATTATGGAAATGCTTTTATCCCAGGGGCGACTTATGATGGGATTCAGGTTATCGGAACCGATGGATATATTGACCCGAGAGTTTGGAAAGACGCTATTGCTGATGCTATAAATCAGGGGTTAACAAGACAATCTTTTATAGAACAATTTGGTTACTTAATAAACCTTGATACTAAAAAGAAAAAAGAAACAGGGAAAACTCCAGTTGATGAATATGGACTTACGGCAATAGAAAAGAAAATGATAACAGGAGAACTCTAATGGCTTTTTTAGACAAAGTTGTATTGCCAAAAAGTTTAGTTAAACCTACAATCACTCAAACTCAAAGCGGATTTTTCAGCAAGATTGATTTTCAACCGATATTAACTGAACAACCAATTGAGAAGTCAAAAGAATTATTATTTAGAGGAACGCTTGGAACTTTGGCGGAATTACAGATTGACCCATTATCATTAAAAGCAGAACCAAAAAAAGCGATAAGTAGTGCGTGGGAAACTTTGGAAACTTCTGTTTCGGAAGGAGCTAAAAAGATTTGGGGTTTTTTTCAAGAATACGATAGGTTTAAACCAACTAAAGAACCTTCTAAAGTAGTAGGGAAAGCTGCGGAAGCTCTTGCTGGTGTCGGTGGAATTGTATTTTCTCCTATTTCTGCTTTATTTGAAGGAGCAAAAGAAATTCCTGTCTTAGGTTCAGTTGCCCGTTTAATAGAACTGCCCTTTTCTGCCGTTGGTGAGGGCGGGGCAGAACTTGGCAAAGAGGTTGTAGATAAATTACCTATATCAGATGAGGCAAAAGATAATGTAAGGCAAGGAGTAGAAGAGATTTTCTCTTTGGCTGGAATGTTAGCTTTGGGTAAAATAACTCATACAGGAAGTAAAAAGTATAACGAACTCAAAACAAGATTTGGTGAAAAAGACGCTAATACTATTGTAAATAAAGCGGTAGAATTGGCGGAAACCAAAAAAGCGGGAACCCCTGTTGCGGAAGCCCCGAAAACTTTTCTTGAAAAAGCAGAGATGCCAGAAGTTAAACCTATAGAGAAAGTCGGAGTGCCAGAAGCTAAACCAGCATTGCCGAGAGTGGAAGGAATAAAACCAAGCAAGATAGCATTAAGCATTGAAGAAAGAGCTATAGAAAAGAAACTTACCAAAGGATTTGAGGGGAAAGCGGGATATGACCCGATAACCATAAAAGAACAAGCACGACTGGTTTCTGATTTAATAAAAACAGACATAGAAAGAGCAAAAAGAATGATAAAAGGAGAAGAGGTAATACCAGAAAATTTAAGAGGTGGTTCTTTACTTGTAGGATTAGAAGAATTTGCTCTTAAAAAGAATGATGTTAATCTATTAAGAGATTTAGCTAAGTCTCCTTTGGTTTCGGAAACAAGTAGGTTTGGACAAGAGATAAGAATTTTAGCAGAAAGGAGCCCCGAATCGCCAGTTAAAATAATTCAAGATGTGGTGAAAACCAGAGAATCTACTGTTGAAACAACAACGAAGAAAAAAGTGTCTCAAGTCAAAAGTGAAACAGTAAAGGAAATTAAAACAGAAATCAAAAAGAGTGTTTCCAAGAGACCGACTTGGGAACAATTTATAAAAGAAATAACCTGTAAATAATATGCCAATATGTATTCCTAAACAATTCGCGGATAAATTACTTGAAGCCATCAAAAAGGGTGAGGTTGTGCCTGAAAAACTTATTGATATGTCTTCGGCTGAAAGGCGGACTTTTTTTGAAAAGACTGTTGGTAAAGAATACGCCAGAGAAGTAAATGCTCAACTTGAATCAAAAATCCTTTTGAAAGACCAGAAAAGAGGAATGGTTACTTGGGCTAAAAAATTGACTGGGATAACAGAACAAGCCAGACAAGATTTAATCTCCAAAATAGAGAGAATGGATAAGATTTTAGACCCAGTAAGCGAAAAAGCGTTTTTAGAAGACCTTGTTTCTAAAAAACTTGGAACAGATATAACATTTGAAGAAGCAAAAAATATCTCTACTGGGATTAAGGAAGTTATTAGATTAAAAGAGGCAATCCCTGAAGATTCACCAATAAGAAGCAGGGAGCGTTTGGAATATGGAACTGCTGAAGTTTTATTCAGAGATTATATAGATGCCTTAAAGAAAAAAGATACTCGTAATTTACCTACTAAAGTAAAAGAGTTTTTAACAAGTCCGAAAAAAGTAGTTATGGAAGTTGGAGGAGCAACAAAATCTTTACTTGCTTCTTTGGATAATAGTTATTTTGGAAGGCAAGGAATAAAGATTTTATATACTAATCCTTCTGTTTGGGTTAAGAATTTCATTAAATCGTGGGGAGATATAGGAAAATCGTTAATAGGCAGAGACGCAATGTCAGTAATTAAAGCGGATATATTATCAAGGGAAAACGCCCTTAACAGAAAATATGAAACAGGGAAATACGATTTAGGTATTAAGTTTGAAGAGGCGTTTCCTTCTTCTTTGCCTGAAAGAATACCTTTATTTGGAAGATTCTTCAAGGCGGCTGAAACTGCTTTTAATGGTGGAGCATTGCGTATGAGAGCCGATTTGGCTGATAAATATATACGGGTAGCTGAAAAGCAGGGGATTGATGTATTAAATCCAGTTGAAGCCATACCGATAGGTAAATTGGTCAATTCAATGACAGGTAGGGGTGGGATAGGAAAACTTGAAGTGGTTGGTAAAGAACTGAATGTTATGTTTTTCTCAATTAAGTTTTTGAAATCAAATATAGACTTTTTGACGGCTCACATTTTTGATAAAACTATGAGTCCCTTCGCAAAAAAACAAGCAGCTTATAATCTCGGTAAAGCTGTTGCCGCTACAAGTGCGATACTTTGGACAGCAAACCAAATATGGCCTGGAAGTGTTGATACCGACCCAAGAAGTGCTAATTTTGGCAAGATACGAATAGGAGATACACGTTTTGATGTTTCTGGTGGTATGGCTTCTATAATAACTCTTGCTTCAAGAATAACGCCTACTCTACACGATGGAGAATGGGGGTTTTGGACAAAGAGCAGTATAACGGGGGAATATACGAAACTTAATTCTGGCAAATGGGGCGCGATGACTGTTATGGATATAATAGATAATTATTGGCAGGGGAAATTGTCTCCTTTAGCTGGACTTTTTAGAGATGTCGCAAGAGGACAGAATTTTCAAGGCGATAAACCGACAGTTGGAAATGTTGCGTTAAATCTCATTACTCCGATTCCGATACAAACATTCTTAGAGTTAAAGAATAATCCTGAATCTGCTAATTTGTTGTTATCTATGATTTTAGAAGGACTCGGAATTTCGGCAAACACTTACTCAAAGAAATGATTATCTCCCTACAGAACGATTTGAACCACTATACTCAACACCAGTATTGTGGGAACTACCCCCTAAAACTATTAAGGCAAATATAATAAAACAGAGTATTAACAGCAAAGATTTCATATAAATATATATCATACCACAAACCCCTAAACTAATCAAATGGAAACCGAACTAATACAATTATTCCAAAACTTGCCTCTTGCCGGAGCAATAGGTTTAGTCGGCTATTTCTTAATCAGAGATGTCCTTGCCCCGTTAGTCAGATATTTTGTCAACAAAAGAAACGGAGTTTCCACCGATATAGAAAGAAAAGTGGATAAAAACGCCAAGTTAGTGGAGAGTATTAAGACTAACCACTTAGAAGAAATAAACCGTCGTTTGAGTGTTCTGGATGAAAACGATAAGAGGATTGAAGGCACACTGATTAGGCACGGAGAGGATATTGCTTGGTTAAAGGCCAAAGTGAATAATAAATAGAAATCTGTCTCAATTTATGCTACAATAAATCAATGAAACTTGTTAATCCAGCCAAAGGTGCAATTCTCGCCAGATACCCTAAAGGGCATATTTATCAAGGATTCGGAGAAAACCCCGCTTTATACGCTTTTTTGGGGATTAACGGACATAACGGCGCAGACCTCGCTATGAAAGAAGGCACGCCGATTCTGGCCACTGCCGGGGTGGTTTGTGAAGTCAAGGACACTCCGGAAGGATACGGTAAGCATATTAGAATCTTGACAGACCCAGATGAAAATGGCGATTACTTGGAAGTAACTTATGGGCATTTGAGGAATATCCAAGTCCCGATAGGGCTAAGAGTGAGCGATGGAAGGCAAGTAGCGGAGATGTCCAACACGGGCTTCGTTATTTCGGGTTCTACCGCTTATTGGGGTAACGCACCCGCAGGTCGTGGGGTTCATCTCCACTTCGGTGTCAGGGAATGTTCCATTAAAAATACTGGCTGGCAGACGACTTATTCCACCGGCAAAACAGCTTACATAAAAAATTACAATAACGGCTATAAAGGTTCGATCGATCCTATGCCCTTCATAGACAACTGGCTAAAAGAGCAACTATCCATCGCCCAGAAAATCTATGAATTATTATTGAAAGTATTGCAATTAAAAAGGTCGTTAAATAACTAAAAATATGAATCACAATCACGAACATTGTCAGCATACGAACCTTAAATACTGTTCAAAATGTGATGTTGTTTACTGTTCTTGCGGTAGGGAGTGGGGGAATTATAACTGTGGGTTAAGTTGGACTTATACAAACCCTTGGTGGAACACTAACGCTCAAGATACTAATATTCGTAGTGGGATTTCGTGTTCAAATACTTTACATAATCATTTGGAATCAAAGGTCGAAAATTCTCAAATAGAATAAACAAGTGTTAGAAATTTCAATCGGAGGCGTAGGCATAGGAGTTATTGTCGCCGCCTTGGTCTATGTGACGAAGAAACTTGATGTAAGTTCTCGTTTCCTTCCTTTAGTTTCGTTAGTTATCGGTTCAGCGTTAGGACTAATAGCTTATTTCGTAGGTGAGATGGCTTTAACTCAAGCTATCATAAGTGGAGGGCTAATCGGTTTGGCTACTAGTGGTAGTTATGACGTAATCAAGAGTTCTGTGTTAGGGAAATAGTCCTTTCACTCTTATATCAACCAAATATCAAAAGGTTGACATAAGAGATGAGATGTTAGGGTTGTAATAAATTTATGGTAATTAAAAAACGAAAATATCAGTTCCAAATTGATGAAGAAGATTTACCTAAAATACAAGGTTACAACCTTAACATTTTCCTTGCGGGAAGACCAAGTGGTGTTAAAAGGTGGAGAGTCCAAGCTGTTAGATATTTAGGTAAGAAAGTGGTAGAAAGTATATCTTTATCTAGACTAATAATGAGATTAAACAAAGAAGATAAAAGAGTTATTGACCATATTAACCACGATGGTTTAGATAATAGGAAGGGAAATCTTCGTATTTGTTCAAGACAACAGAATAATCAAAATTCTAGAAAGGGTAGCAACAATACCTCTGGTTACAAAGGTGTTTGTAAAATTAAAGATAGTTATCGAGCTGAAATTGGGTTTAATAATAAACACATTTATATTGGTAAATTTAGATTACCCGAAGAAGCCGCTTTAGCTTATAACAAAAAAGCTATAGAATTACACGGTGGGTTCGCAGTTCTAAATCAAGTATAGTCCTTTCACTTTTCGGTAGGGATTCCTGCCAAAGTGTGAGAGGAGTATTTACCGAAACCTTGAGCGGTTCAGCTCTTTATAAAAAAGCGGTCAATGCTCCTCTTAAGTTCTTTAACTTTGGAGGTGTTATGAAAATCAAGACAAGAATCTTTATTTTCAAGATTGGTTTTTTGGAGTTTATGGAAGCGTGGTGTGTTAAAAAAGCAAGGAAGGTCAGAAAGAAATACTACAAATGGTCTATAAGAGTATCGGGAGGCGAAAGATGAAAATCAAAACGATACTTTCAAACCTTATCTTCAAATGGAGGATATGGAAGTGGTGCAGAGAAGCGGACAGGATTAAACAAAAATATGAAAGGAGGTTGAGAAATGCAAAACAGATTCATAGACACGGAGTTTATAGTTCTGCAATGCCAGAACTGCCAGAAGGTAAAGATGCTTGAAAAGTGGGTTACGCTTACGGCATCCGTAAAAACCCGACTGGAGAGACGGAAACACAAAGTTATGACTACTTTATGTTCCGCTTGCAGTAACGACAAATGACACCTTCTTAAAAGAGTTTATAGGTTCTCTCTAAAAACCTATTTTTCTATGTGGGGAGGTAAAAGGAAAAAGTTAAAATATTCTAAACCTAATTATAATATTTGCGATTTCTGCGGTCGTTCAAGGTATTTAGCTGATAATAGGTTAGGTAAAATGATATGGTATCGGGAAGACCCTTTCAAGTTGCCATTTTGGGTTCACGAGAAGTGCGCCGAGAGGTCAAAAAGTTTACCCATAAGGCAGAGCGTATAATAAACAGATTACAAAAAAGTGCGCCCGTTGCGGAGAGTCTTTTCTGGCCGCCAGTAAGATTACCAAGTTCTGCGACGCCTGTTTTCTCGCTAAAAAAGATATTCACAGGCAACCTTTAACTGAATCTGTGGACAGGGTATAATAGGTTAGCTTCCACTGCCCTAGGAGGTTTGACTAACTGAGTGATTAGGTGTATAAAGAATGCATGAGCAAGCAGGCTAAATATAGTCACACTTATTACTGGAAGGATATAGAGAAGTCTAGGGCTAAAAACCGAGTCAAAGACTTAAAAAGAAGAGAATCCAGAATACTCTATATGAAAAGATATAATGCTGAGAATAAAGAGTACTTTAAAAAATATAGAGAAGAGCATAAGGTACAATTAAATGCTAGATACAAGTTGAGAGCGGCAGTGAAAGCTGGTAAATTAACGAAACTTCCTTGTGAAGTTTGTGGGGAATGGAAAAGTGAGGGGCATCACGATGATTGTTTAAAGCCATTAGTTGTAAAGTGGTTCTGTCGCATACACCATGTAGAAGTACACCGCATAATAAGGTTGTCCAAAACCTTAGCGATGGTAGGAGGTTTAAAAAGGTAGGTTTAATGAAACTATTGTCTAACTTTTTAAGCCCCTTATTGTGGGCAAAGGTGCGAAACAAAATTTAGTAATCCGAAAGGATAGCTCTATGAGAATTGAGTGGGAGGCAAAAGAGCAAACAAATGAAAAAATGGTATTTTGTCTTAGCTGTAATAGTTCTTTCGTTCTTTTATATACTTGCAGGAAAATTGGTTTATCTGATACCACGCATATTTAGCCAAAATGGCGTTTTAAGCGATTCACAAGCTCTGATACCCAAAAGCGAGGATAATCGTTCTGGGGGCAGTTTGACCGAAGAAAACCGCATCGTAGACTACTTAGACCGCCTCGCAAAAGCTGAAAACTGCCCTTTGGAAGGAATCATAGACGTAAACGGACTTTCAAGCCGAGGGCCGTTCTGCTTTCAGAAATCCACTTATCTGTATTTCGTGAAAAGATACGAGATTTACCCTTATGCGGAAGAACAGGAATTGTTAAGCAACTGGGGAGACTCTTGGACGCAGGGAGAGATTGTCAAGAAAATCATCGAAGAGGACAAGAATCTTCTGGCCGTCCACTGGGTGAAGTCGGTAAAGAGGATAGGTTTGCCTCAATGAACTTCCTTGAGCGCCATCTCTTCAAAATAGCCGTCATCTGCGGTATCCTGTTGGTCGCGGGCATATTGATTAAATCTATCTATGGAAATTAGAGAAAAACTCTGGGCTGTCGTTTGTGAAGAAGCTGGAATTTGCGGAGCGTTGCCTTCGTTAAAAGAAGCCAAAGAGCTTTACAAAGACATCAAAGGTTGTCCCGCTAAACATAAAATAGTAAAATGCTGGGTCGAAATACTCTTAAAAAACTACTATGGTGATAATTAGATTTATATGGTTTATAATCTCAGATGTAATGTGGGGTGGAATAAAGTTTTGGTTAGAAATTCCACAGGCGGTTTGGAAAGCGTTTAAGGAAAAAGAAAATGATTAAAACTTATATCAGCGAAATCGAAAAAGGTCGAATCAAACTCGTAGTTAAAAAAATGGAAGAAAAAGAATTAGAAGACTTGCCGGTAGAAGAGTCAGAGATTCGCTCTGATGAGAAGTTAGGGGAAAACGAGACACCTACCCCAGAGGAAGAGCCAAAGACCGAGCCAGAAGAGGCGGTTTAGGTTATCCACTTGCTTTACTTTGGGAAGTGTGATAGGATTATAGGGCATAGAAATATGATTAGTCGCTTAAAGGAAACTGGGGTAAATACAAAGAGGGGTGCGACTTCCCAGTTTCGCCCCTCTTTTTATCTATAAAATGGAACAACAACAACTGTTTAGAGGCAGAGATAAGAGAAAAAAGGGTTGGTTTTGGATGGATAATGACTATCTTAATGGCTACGCCAGACTGTTTGGTGCGGTTGGAACGGCTATTTATGTAAGTTTATGCCGACACGCAAACAACGAAACGCAGGAATGTTTCCCGGCGCAAAGCAAAATAGCGGAAGAGTTAGGGATAGTAGAAAGAACAGTAAGAAATTACATCGGTTTGTTTGAAAAATATCACTTAATAACAGTTGAAAGAGAGTATGACCCAAGGACTAAAAAGAGACTTAATAATGTCTATACTTTAGTAGATAGGGAGTGTTGGGATAAGCCAGAGGCAATAGTTGCCTTCGGGAAAGCCAGAGGCACTAAACAACACAAACCAGAGGCAACTGACGACACAAACCGGAGGCACCAGTTGCCTAATAAGGAGACTAATAACAACAAGACTTATAACAACAAGACTAAGTTAGCAACGACTGGTGTCGTTGCGGATACAAATAGCTTAATAGAACTCTTTAAGACTATAAATCCCACTTATGAGAATATATATAAAAATAAGACAGAGCGTTCCGCTTTGGAAAACCTTGTTAAAAAGTTTGGGCGGGAAAAGGTAGAAGCTACCATAAAAGCTCTTCCGAGTATCGTGAATAAGAAATACGCCCCAACAATAACCAAACCTACCCAGTTAGAGAACAAATTAGCGGAGTTAATCCAATTCGTGAATAAAGAAAAGTCGCAAGATAAAAAATCAAAGTTTGTTTTCTTATGAATTATAAATATCAAGTCGGAGATGAAACTATAATCCTTTCAAATGAGGAACATTATAAAGTTGTGAACGCCCAACAAGGGGGAGTAGGTCGTGTCCTCTTTTTGAGAGATGGAAGTTTGGGGATAAATCCGGCTCACATTAAGTCAATTACCGAAACCAACCAACTGACCGCCCCACAAGAAAAAGAAAAACAAGAAAAAATGAAGTTTACCTTAGAAGCCCCGAAATTAGATGTCAGTAGGATATTGGCTAAAATGAGAAAAGAATTAACAGAAAAATTAGGGTGGTGATATGATTTGCGATAAATGTCATACCAGAAAAGTAAAAGGAAACAGCACGCTTTGTTCCGCTTGCCTCGTTTCTCTTTACTGGGAAAGTTTGCCGAGAGTTAAAAAGGTCGAGCCGGAAAAGGGTTTTAGAAAGGTTGTATAATTATCCCCTTGACTTTTGTTCGTTTGTTTGTTAAGATAAGGGTATGAAAAAACAAAACAAGGCGATTAGCTTGCCTAAAAAAGCTAAAAAGGTAAAAGGTGAGACCTTAGTCAACTTCATCTTAGATAAGTCGGGTTCTATGGAGTCGGTTAGAGCGGCGACTATAAGCGGATTTAATGAGTATATCAAAACTCTAAAGAAAGACGGCAATAAATACAGTTTTTCTTTAACGCTGTTTGATACTTTAATAACAACTCCTTATCTGAACCAAGATTTAGGAGATGTAAAAGAGTTAAATAACGAAAGTTACTCTCCAGATGGGATGACTGCTTTGTATGACGCAGTATGCCAAACCATAAAAGGCATTACCGAAAAGAAAGACCAGAAAGTTATAAATATAATTATGACCGATGGCGAGGAAAATTCCTCTAAAGAATATACCCAAGTTCAAATGAAATCTTTAATTGAGGAAAGAACCAAAAAGGGCAACTGGACTTTCGTTTATTTAGGAGCTAACCAAGATTCTTATGTTAATGCCCAAAAATTCGGCATTAGTCAAATGAATGCTTCTAATTTCACGGCAACAGCTAAAGGGATGGCTAATGCTATGAATACAGTGGCTTCTAATACTTGTAATTTTGCTATAGATTCTAACACACAAAGCGATGCCTTTTTCTCTAAGGCCGACCAAACTAATTTAGAAGCCGATAAAGATGGAGATAAAATCTCACAACACTTCAGTAATTTAGGAAAGAAAAGTTGGCAGAAAAGGAAGAAAGATTTATTGAATTGATAAAGTCCAAATAAGCGAGAAAGATAAATGAATAAATCGTTAACAATCATAATAATTTTAGGGATACTATATCTCGCAATCCTGCCTGTCCAAGCTAAGGATATTTCAACTTTAAAAGTAAACATCTCGCAAGATATAGCTAAAGACTGCACGGTCGGATACCACGTGCAGGGATGCTATTTTGAGGGTACCAAGCAGATTTATATAGCTAACGACTTAGACGCTTATCAGTTCAAGATGGTTTTCTGGCACGAGATTTTTCATTTTCTGGGGAATGGAAAAGATATGAGTTTATTTAATAATAATGAAGAATTAGCAGCTGATATATTTGCTTATGCTATGATGATTGAACCATCTTTTTCGGCAGTGAATAGAGAAATGGCGGATTACTTTAAAAAAATAATTATGGAATAGATTTTATGGGATTTCAAAAGGGACATAAAACAAATTTAGGGAAGAAATTTCCTTCTTGGTCAGAAGCGAGAAGGGTAAAGATGGTTAAAGCATTAACAGGAAAACACCGTACAGAGGAACAAAGAAGGAGAATGAGTGAACGGCAAAAAGGGAAACATCATTCTCCTCAAAGCGAGTTTAAAAAGGGGTCTAAGTTAACAGAAGAAACGAAAAAGAAAATAAGTAAAGCCTTAAAGGGCAGAATTCCTAAAAATTTATCTCAAATAAACGCAGATAAGTTTGGAGAGAATAATCCAGCGTTCGGTAAGAAGCCTTGGAATTGGAATAAAGAACGTCCTGAAATATCTGGGGAAAGACACTGGAACTGGAAAGGTGGGATTACGCCTTTAACACATTTAATAAGGAACTGTTTTGAATACCGTCAATGGCGTTCAGATGTTTTTACAAGAGATAACTTTACTTGTGTATTGTGTGGTGCGAGTGGGACTTGTTTGGAGGCAGACCATTTCCCAAAACTATTTTCTAGTGTTATGAAGGAATATGAAATAAAAACCCTTGAACAGGCGCTATCCTGTGAGGAGCTGTGGAATATAAATAATGGCAGAACACTATGTAAGTCTTGCCACCTAACGAAGAGATGAAAGATTATTTTGTGAAGTTGATTGTCAAATGAGAGAAAGCCAAGAGATAAACTTATGAAATTAAAATGAAATTAGAAGGACTTTTAGAATCAGCGAAATCTGGGAAACTCATAATACATAAATACAGTGTTGGTAAGTTTGTTAGAAGTAAATACATCTACGAAGCGAAGCCAGGTATTATGGATGGTTTGGATTTTAAGAGAGCGTTTAGAATAAAAGAAGTCAAGAAAATCCCCTATACCAGATATTATTATTCGGCTCGGACTCCCGAAATGGATAAACATCAAAGTTATAAAATCACGAGTAGGGATTATAAGTTACTTTTAGAAAGCGGAGCGAAGGAAGAAATTTAACTCCCCCTCTACTATAAAAAAAGAGGGCAACTCCTACTAAAAGGATATTGCCCCTCGCTTTTATTGACTTCTTGCTAACTTTCGTTTATAATAGTATTCGGTATGTATGATAGAAATTACTATTTAGAGCATAAAGAGGAATTTATTAAACGGGCAAATGCTTGGAGGAAGTTACATCCTCGTAAAGAAAGGGAATATTACTTAAAAAATAGAAGTAAGATTATTGCGAGAACTAAGAAATACTATCTTAAAAATAAAGATAAAATTGTTCTTTATAGAAAAGAATATTGGCAAAGACTAGAAGTTAAAGAAAGGAGGCGAGGTGAACAAGGAAGGTTATTAAGAAAACGATTTCCCATTAAAGACAGAGAAGCTTATCTGCTTTATTTGAATAAATATCGAGCAAATATGCCTCCAGAAAGAAAGAGAGCTTATGGTAAAGTTAGACATAATAATCGGAGAAGAAGGGAAAAAGAGGCTGGTAAATTTAACACTTTTGAATGGTTGGTTTTGGTTAAGAAGTGTGATAATAAATGTTTAGATTGTGGCAATCAAGAACCATTTGTCGGTCAACTTTATGAGTATCTTACTATTGACCATATTATTCCTTTAATTAAAGGAGGAACTAATGATATTAAAAACATTCAACCACTTTGTTTTAACTGTAATATGAGAAAAGGAATTAAGATAATAAAAGCTCCCGCCTTATTGGATATCGGGAGCTGAAAGGTATCCCTTTGTTTTTGAAGCTTCTTACATATTATAAACGAAATAGACTTGTGTTTAGTTACAAACTATGTTATACTGTAAACAATGAGTTACTACGCAAGGGCTTCAGCTAAAGAGATAGAGAAAGTCCGAAAACTTCGAGAAAAGGGGCTTTCTATAAGGAGTATTGCGGCAGTAATGAAAAAGAACTTTATGTGGGTGTTTAGGGTTATCCACAGTTTGGTTTGACAGGTAATGGGGGTATGTTACAGTTAAGATGGTTGTGGATAACCAAAAGGTCGAAAAAACAAACAAACCAATGAAAAAATTAGCACAAGAACTTAAAGAATTAGTAAGGAAATTATTTGATGGCGGGGAAGAAGAGATGATTGCTAATGCTAAAAAGGAATTGGAGAAGTTAAAAGAAACAAACCAATGAAAACAATAAACATAGCATTAGAAATAGGGACAGCTCTTTTAATCGCAGTCTTTGGCTGGGCAATGCTTTTAATTTTATGAACAGAATACTTATCCAATCTGCGGTGTTGAATGCGAAAGACAATTATGAAGCTCTTTACAAGGAATTGAGGTCGGCGTTGGATGGTAGCAAAGATAGATTGACTATTGCCGAAGTTGAGGCGTTACAGAAAGACTTGGATGAGGGGATGGACTTGGCGGGGCGGATTGATGCAGTGGTTTCGCAGTTTCGCGTTCTGGCTACGAATGGCGAAAGAGAAAAATTATTAAAGGTCGGAAAAGAAATAAAACTATGAGCAAGAAACCGATAATCCAAATTAGCGTTAAGTGGTTTGACGAGGGAGGGACTGAACAGGAAGTATCTGGCGAGTATCTTACTTGGGAATCAGCCGAAGAAGGTTTAGGCAAGCTTGAAAGGGCTTACGAAAAAGGGGTTGTTGAAGCCGAACAAAGGGTAGAAGAAGAAAGGTCGGAAGAATAAGGGTTGGATATCGGAGTGGTTTTTATGCGGCAACACTTAAAGACCATTCCGATATAAACAAGATAAATAAAATGAAATACCAATACCAAAAATTAGCACAAAAAGTTAATGATGTAGCTGATATAGTAGATAGGGAGTTGGAGGGTTCTATTTACGCAGATGAGTTAAATAATATTGCTGATAAGATAAGAAATATACCAGATTTCATTAAAAGGGCGGAAAGTGTCAAGGAAACTAAAAAGAAAAAATGAAAAACCTATATAAGAAATTACTAAATGTTCAAAAGGAAGTCGGTGCGATAACCAAAGACTCCACCAATCCATTCTTCCACTCACAATATTTTGACATCAACGGATTGTTAGCCGAGTTGAAACCTTTATTGAGCAAACAAGGGCTTGTAGTCTTACAACCTTTAACTAATGAAAACGGTAAGTTGTCACTAACAACCATAATAATTGATGAAGAAAGTGGAGAACGGATGGAAAGCACGACAATCCTCCCTGAAAATCCCGACCCTCAAAAAATGGGAAGTGCGATTACCTACTTTAGAAGATACTCATTACAAAGCTTCTTCTTGCTTCAAGCCGCTGACGATGACGCTGAAAAAGCTACGGATAGAACCCCCAAAACTCCAGCTTACACAGTTAAAAAAGATAAGCTAATTGACGAAGCAATAGAGGCGGGAATAGATATTGGATTGGAAAATGGTTAAAAATGGTTAAAAATGGTTAAACAAGTAATCTTTTTATCAAAGCGTGAGATAACCCACGGAATGAAAGCAGGTCGTAAATGGACGCTCTGGGGTTATAAGGTCGCGGATGGAGTAGAATACACCTCATTCAAAAACGATTACCCTTTAGAAGAGCCAATGGAAATAGACTACGAAGAGTCGGAGAGCAAGGGCAGGGACGGCCGCGTGTTCATAAATAGAAGGTTGATAGAGCCCAAAGAAGGAATGAGAATGGCCAAAAAAGAACTCGACACAGGCGAAGAAATCCTTGATAAATTAAAAATTATAGAGTCAAGGGTCGATTCCATTCTGCGAGGATTAAAAATTCTCACGGATAAATTGTTATAATCAATTTGCTGGGGCTTTCGGGCCAGGTTCACATTACGGCGATTCCACTAAATTATTTAGTCGTCCGATAATCAAACTTCATCGAAGCCCTGGTTTAATGAAAATGGACATCATCAGAGACAGAATAAGAATACTTTACGAACATAACCCTTTATGGTCGGACAAGAGGTTTTACGCCGAATATCTTAGGAAATACTGCGGCCGGATATGCTACGAAGTGTTGGTAGATGAGAAAACGCCGAGTATGGATACTTGTCTAAGACGCTTAAGAGAAGTTAAGGAAGAAAAGAGAAATAAGATAAGACAAACGACCTTAGTATGAAAGCTCTTTCAAAAGATTATTCCGATTTAGTTGATGATTGTGTAAACCTTTTGAGCGAAAGGAAGTTCGACCTCTCCTTGAAAGACATCGAGTGGCGGTGGGAATTGGGAGAGTTGATAAACAAGTCGGAGTTCTATAAGAAATCGGGTAAGGGCAGTGGCGAGGCGATTAAAAGATTAGCCAACGATATAGGCGTATCCAGTTCGAGCTTGTATGATTGCCTACATTTCGTGGAGAAATATCCCAAAGGTGTTTCCACGCTTGTGGAATCATTAAAGCCAGAAGCCAAGATTCTAAAGTGGTCTGATATTCGCCCCTTACTTGTTGAATCTCCCAGAGATTGTAAACACGAACCCGAAGAAGAAGTTTTAGCCATCACGAGGCAACGATGTAATTTATGCGGGAAAATACTAAGCGAAAAAAAGGAAAAAGCGTAAGCCAGTTAAAGAAACTCGCTGATAAAGTTTTCAGCATTTATATCCGTCTGAAAGCGTCTAAAGGCGGAGTTTACGCTAAATGTTATACTTGCGGGGCAAGAAAGAAAGTGAGCGAATTACAAGCGGGGCATTTCATCAGCCGGGGGAACAACGCTGTGAGGTATGACGAAATGAATGCGAGGCCGCAGTGTGTAGCGTGTAACATTTTCAAACACGGCAATATAGCGATATTCGCCGCCAATCTCTTAGAAGAATATGGCGAAGAAAAGTTCAAAGAATTGATGGAGCGGGGCAAACAAACACATCAGTTTACGATTAGTGAATTAAAAAACATAATCGAGTATTATAAAGAAAAACTAAAATGAAACCAAAACCGATTAAGATAAAGGTCGTCAAAAAATAAGTTGAAGAGATGAGTAAGCCTAAGACAAAAATATGAGTCAAGGAGAAAAAGATTGTTTAAAAATGTTAGTGGGTGTGGGATTTATGGCGATATTATTTTATATTATCTTATTAAAATGAAACCAAAAATCCCTCTCTTACGAAGAAGGCAGGCAGGTTGGGTATGAGGAAGGATTAAAGAGGCATACTTGGATGAAAGATGGGGTTACTTATGTGGGCAATGGAACTTTTACCTTAAAAGAATCATTAGAATCTTGTAGAAAAGAAGGTTTAATTACCTCCGAAATCTCCAAGAAGGAAGAGATTGACTTTTTAAGAGAAAAGAGTTAAAATAAACCAATGAATGAGTTGGTAGCAACGCCAAAACTTGATTTAATTCTGAAAACCGACAAGGAGTTAAGACTTTATTTTATGATAGGCAGGAATATAAAGGATGAAAAGGTGGTCGCAATTATAGGATACGAGCTGGAGAGCGTCTTACAGACCGCCCAGCAACAAAATCTCGGATATAACATTATTTATAAAGGGCAAAATGTTTTAATAAAAGACTTATTGGGCAGAATTAAGGTAGGCGAAGATATTGTCGGTGAATCTGTCATTGAAGCAAAACAAGAAACGAGTAAAGAATCGTTTGTAAACGGACTGAAGTTAGTTGCGGATAGGTTTGTCGAGGGTTCTAATGATAAAAGAAGTCTGAAGAGAATTTTGGACAAAATAAAATGAGGTTGACCAAATTCCTCAAAAAATGCACTTCAGTAAGCAAATATGGCTGGTTTGAAACTGACTTAGGATTTAATGTGCGGAAACCTTTAGCGATCCCTATGTGGGACATGGAGGCGGAAGATAAGCCAAAGGAAGTAAAACCACTTGAGGTTGAACCGACTAAATCATTGTGGCAGAGGATTAAGGAATGGTTCAAAAGATTATGGAAACGAAAAAATTATTAGATAGAATTTTAGATAGTATGATTTTTAAGATTATTTTATGGAGTTCTTTTGTTTTGTTTCTAATTTACACATATTCGCGATAAAGGTCGGTAATAAAATTTAAACATGCCATTAACTAAAAAAGGACAAAAGATTAAAGCAGAGATGAAGAAAGAATATGGTGCTAAAAAAGGTGAACAGGTATTTTACGCATCACAAAGTAAAGGAACTATAAAGGGGACACATAAGAAGAGGAGTAGTTGATTATTTGAATTAAATATCATTTATGGCAAGAGGAGGGAAAAGAAAAGGAGCAGGTAGGAAAAGAGGGAAGAAAGAACCTGCTACTCTTGAAAAAGAGCGAGTATTAGCCGAAGTCCGTAATAAGATAATGAAACGGGCTGATAGATTGGTGGATGCTCAAACTTCATTGGGTTTAGGACAATCCTTTTTATACCGCATAGACACGATAACTGATGGGAAGGGGAAAACGACACGTTCCAAACCTATGCTTGTTGAAAGTCCAGAAGAAATATCTAATTACTTAGATGGGCAGTATGAGGATGAAGACGACAGATATTATTACATAACAACTAAGGAACCTAATAATCAAGCTATAGACTCAATGATGAACCGATCCTTTGGCAAGCCAACCGAAAGTGTAGAATTAAGCGGGAAAGATGGAGGAGCGATACCAGTAGATTTAGGAGTGATTATCAAGAAGGTATACGGGACTGATGAAGGTGCTAAATAATGGAAAATAGCGAGCGGTTTGTTTTATCCGCTAAAAACGCGGGAGTTCCTAAAGACCAGTTAGAGAACTTTATTAGAGGGAAATACATCCCATTGCCTTGGCAATTAAAATTCCATGCGATAGCAAGGCAGTCTGACTTATCAGAGGGGCCGGTAGACATTGGAGTTGGCGGAGCAAGGGGCCCAGGTAAATCTCATGGAGTATTTGCTCAAGTAATGTTAGACGACTGCCAACGAATCAAGGGGCTTAAAGCGCTATTTCTCCGGCAGACAGGCAAGTCAGCGTCAGAATCGTTTGACGACCTCATATTGCGAGTATTACAAGGCAAGGTTAAGTATCTTTTTAATCGTTCAAATAACGTCTTGTATTTTCCAAACGGTTCAAGAGTCCTTTTAGGGGGGTTTGAAACGGAGAAAGATATAGATAAATATATCGGCATTGAATACGACCTTATAGCCATTGAAGAACGCAATCAGCTTACAGCTGAAAAGGTGTTAAAACTTCGTGGTTCGTTAAGAACAAGCAAGGATAATTGGCGGCCGAGAGTTTATAGTTCATTCAATCCGGGAGGATTAGGCCACCAAGATTTAAAAGCCGAGTTTGTAGAGCCATATCGAAACCAAATAGAAACGACGACTCGATTTATCCCAGCTACTTATAGGGATAATCCATATTTGAACAAAGAATATATTGACTATCTCGAAAGTCTGCAGGGAGATTTGGGCAGGATGTGGAGGGAAGGAGATTGGGATATATTTGCGGGGCAGTTCTTTTCAATGTGGCGCAGAGAAAAGCATGTTGTTGAACCTTTTACTATCCCGAGTAGTTGGAAAAGACTGCGAAGTATAGACCCTTCGGGAAGGAATGGTTGGACGGCGTGCCATTGGTATGCGATAGATTATGATGGGAGCGTTTGGGTTTATAAGGAATGGTATGGCACAGGCAAAGACGCGGATGAACACGCCAGAGAAATAGCAAGACTATCCGAAGGCGAGATTTATCCTTACACGGTTATTGACAACTCGGCTTTTTCTAAGATAGGATTACCGGAGACAATAGCCGAGGTGTATATCAGAAATGGAGTGCAGAATTTAGTTCCTTCATCAAAGAAAAGAGTTGAGGGTTGGAACTTTATGAACCAATATCTGCGGTGGGAAGAGAAGACTGATTTATCGGGAAATAAGGTGCAAATCGGCCCTAAAATTCACTATTTCTCAAACTGTAAAGATGCTATACGCACTATTCCAACGCTTATACGAGACGAGCATAATCCTGAAGATGTTGACGATAGAGGGGAAGCGCATTTGGCGGATGCTGATAGATATTTGCTTCAGACATTAAGAGAATCAAAAACTCCAAAGCCGATGAGTTTTACCGAGCGAAGGTTGATGGAATTAAAAGAAAAAGAAGAACTCTTGCAAAATAGGAGATTTTAATGTATAATTGTGGCAAAGATTTTAATAGTATGCTTAATTATTCGGATATAAAAAACGCTGCCAGAGAAAATAAAACAATTCTTGTGAAACAGGGTTCAACGAGTTCGTATTTTATCCCTGACGCTTTGAGAGCTTTAGATCGAGATAAATATATCAATAACTTTAAAATCCGTCACTGTGGGTTAGGAGTGTATCAAGCAATTAGTGGCGAAGGAGAAATTTGTGGCGTAAAGATTCAGATAACAGATAGAATAGAAGAGGAATTTGTGTTAAAATAAAATGCCAAGAATATAATGAACTGTTACGATTATAAATGCCAAAAGAATCAGTATTAAAAAAAGCTAAGAAGATAGACGAAACCGAACCATTAGTTCTTTCTTATTCTCCTACAGGTGAAAAACTGATTATCAGAGACCTAATCAAAGAGCGTTCGGAAGCGATGAAGAAGCATCGCAAGAACGTCTACGGAAAGGATATAGAGAAATTATGGAAAGATGCGGATGATGAGTGTATCCCCCAAGAAGCAGGAGGAGGAAAACACGGAAACTTTATAACTACAACCGATGAATCGGGAAATTCCACCACAAGATTTGTAAATCAGGATATAACTGATGACAAGGACGCTTGGAGAAGTAATAATTCAGAACCGACATTGTTCGTTAAAATACATACGGCAATGTCGATTATTATTTCCAGAGACCCTGAAGCATTTTTTCAGGCATTGAGCCGAAAATATGAAGCGACAACGGTATTAGCCCGTTCGCTGTGGAAAACCAGTTGGCTGATGGATTCTTCGAGGGAACAGGTTAAGTTGTTCGCTTTTAACCTTTGTAAATACGGTTGGTCTGCGGGCAGGACTTATCCTCGCATATTGAAACGAAATAAAGAGGTTTTGATTGAGCTTGACACCGAACATCCGGAGAATAACAAGTACGAGAATAAAGTAATCACGGATTATAACGGAGTCCACCGGGAAGCATTAGATCCTTGGAAGACTTGGATTGACGAGATGACCCGGCCTAATGACCCGTTTTCCACGAATGATTGGTATTTTGAGAAGGATTATTCTTATGACGGGGCGATGCTTGAATTCGGGCATCTTCAAAATTGGAAGTATGTTCCGAGAACCGCCCAACAATTAAACGATGAAAATCCTGATACAAGTGAGAGAAAAGACATCGTAACGATTGGTTTTTACGAGAATAAAAATAAGGATAAATATGGTATTTATGTGCCTTCTAACGGAGTTTTGCTTTATAGTTCTCCTCTTCCGAACGATGATGGGCTTTTATCTTTGTGGCATACCTATTGGATGCTCCGAGATGCGAGAATCCCCTATGGCATAGGGATATGGGAAATTATCAAGCAAAAGAAAGGACTTTACGACAAGATGGTGAATATGACGATGGATCAGCTTGTCCTTTCAATCCTTAAAATGTTTTTCTATACAGGCACGAATCCAGTCGCAGGAGACGGGAAAATTAAAATTACTCCGGGCATAGGACATCAGAACCTTGGGGGCAAAGTGGAATGGTTGGAAGTTCCAGGGCCTGGTAGCGAATCGTGGGAAGGATTAGGAACTCTCAAAAAAGGCATGGATGAGGATTCTGGTATATCGGATACGGTAAGCAGTGATTTGGCTGGCAAGACATTAGGCCAAGACCTCTTATCAAGAGAAAATTCTTTGAAGAGAATGAATGTGCCGTTGGATAATATCGCTGACGCGTTGAACCAAGAAGCATATATTTCTCTTTCATGGCTGGGTCAGACTTTAAGCATCCCCGAAGTCAGGGAGTTCACTGATGAGAACGAACTTGCGGCTTATGAACTTGAAACGGGAATCAACAGGTTTGAAATCGCGGAAAAATATGATGAGATAGGAAATGTAACCGGAGTCGCCGCTTCATTCTACCCAGAAATTCCGCTTAAAATGGAACAGAAAGAAGACCAGCTTGTTGAATCCAAAGAAAATCGGTTCTTTCAGTTAGGGAAAGACATACAGCCAGAACAATTAAAGTGGAAAGGGATTATTACCGTAGAACCTCGTTCGATTCTTACTCCTTCGGTTGAGATTGAGAAACAAAGGAAATTGGAGTTGTTTAATGTTATTGTGCCGACATTACAAGGTTCGCCTGAACTATTTGCTAAGCCGATTAAACAGATATTAAAAGTAAACGAAGAAGATTTGTCTGATTGGCTTCCAGATACTTGGATTCAGTACTTAGAAACGGGTGAACTTCCTATGCAACCGCAACCTTTATTTATGCCGACAGAAGGAGAAACTATGCAGGGTGAACAAGGTGTGGGGCAAAAGACGGCACAAACAGTCGTGCCGAGAGGCGAAGTAACTTCACCAACTCCTAAACAAACATTAGGAGGTTTAATGAGATAATGGATAGAAGGACAGCCCAATTAAAAAAGATAATTCAAGACGAATCATTTGACGCCTTAACTCAATTATACGGAGAATTTATTGAAAAATGGAGTAAAGAAAGTCCAAAGCGTGAAACAGAGTTTGAAACAATTTACGCCTTAGGTTTTCAGCAAGGGAAGGTCGAAGGCCTTAGAGAGTATTTTAGAGCGTTAGAAAACATACAATGAATGAAGATTTAAAACCCTCACACAACAAAGCTATCGTTCCTTCTTTGCGAGGAGAAAAGAAAGTCGGTTTTGAATACTTGCCAGATAAAGCAGCGTGGGAAGTTACTCTTGGCGGTAAGGAAGCTGTAATAAAACAATCTGACTTATTCGCACTTGTATTCTATGCCGCTGATACCGACCAAGTGGATAAACTCACGCCAGTCCAGAATACTGAAGTTAGGGTTTACAGCCGCATTCATAAGATTCAACTGAAAAAAGACGCAAAGAAAGGCGAGTTTGTGACTGCGAGATGCGAAATTACTGTTCCAGTGTTAATAGAGGAGGGCTTAAGGGGAATTATAGAGAAGCGGAAAAAGTCTAAGATTCTTTTGCCAAGAACAAACTTGCTAAATCGTTAAAAGTGTGTTATACAAACAAAAAGGTCGGTTAATAATTCTTGCTATCTTCGGCAAGTAAAACAAAGAAGAGAAACATTATGCCAAAACCGAAAAAGGAAGTAGAAGCATCAGAGTTCGTTACCAAGGAGTATTTTGAAGAGCAAATCGGCAGGATTCTTAATCTTGTTGAGAAAATCGTTGAACCTAAAAGCACCGCAAAACCAGAAGACATAAGAGCGGCAGAGGTCAATAAAACGCCAGTGCCCGCGGAGTGGAATTTCTATATTGATTCTCACCTTGGAAAAGATATAGGCAGGAGCGTAATCTATCCAAAATCAGGCGCAGGATTTATTCTCCAAATGTCTATTCCGAGGGAGCTGTCAAACGCCGCAGAAGACCATTGGAATTACTACCACCACGATTTCAGGACAAAGGCGATAGATTCAAGGGAAGGTTTTGAGGGAGTTAAGACTTATGTAGACCTTGTCGCTCGAAACCTCAAACTTGATTTAAGGGCAGTGGCTGATAGAAATTCAAAATTGGCTGTAAAGTAGTATGTCTAAAACAAAAAGAACAACATTAAAAGAAATTATGAACAAAACAATCAAGTTGGAAGTATCTGAACGCATTATCGCTCTTGGAATGCTTCGTCAGTGGAAGGGTAATCTTGAGGATTTAGCTATAGTCCAAGAGGATTTGAAGCAATTTCCGTTCACCGAGAAAGAGAAAGAGGAGTTAGGTATCGTTGAAAAGGAAGGTTCTATACAGTGGAGACCGGATGCACCCGCTAAAGATTTCAATATTTCAAAGACATCGGTGGATTTTCTGGTTGAAAAGATTAAGGAGCTTTCGGACAAGAAGTTGCTTTCGCTTGCGGATAGCCCTGTTGTGTCGTTATTTGGGAAACTGGAAAGCAAATAGTGTTCTTTACAACTGAACTGTTACATTGTCGGGCAGGTCGCCCTGCTCCTGAACGAGTTATGTAACAGTTCCTTGTTCGGGAGCATAGCGACCTGCCTAACGGCGGGTCGTTTTATAAATAATCTTGCGTCTCCGGCAAGAGAAAAACGGGAGTAAAAAATTATGGAAAACGAAAAAGAGGAAGAGAAACCAATCACTTCGGAGCTTGAGGGATTAGAACCCATACCCGAAGAGATTGCTCCGTCATCTTCAGCGGAGGAGCCAAAGCCAGAGGTAGCTGTCGAGCCACCCGAGGCAGGGGTAAAGACAGTTGTTACGGCTACGCCTTTAGAGGAATATATTGCGAAACTCGAAGGAGAAGTAGGCACGAGGCGGGGAGAAAATGAAACTCCCGAAGCGTATGCTCTTCGGCTTGAAGTTACTAAACTTCGGCGTGAACGAAGAGAGGAACGCAAGGAAATCTTTAAACCAGTAGATTCAGCGGTTAAGGAGATAGTTAAGGAAGTCGCTGATGACCCTCTTTCTCAATATAATCCCGAAGAAGTGTCAAACTTTGAAAAATTGTTTGATGCTATCTCTAAAAAGAGGGGGTTGGTTCAGAAAGATGAACTCCAAATTACGAGCTGGAACGATAAAGCGCAGGATATTCTTGAAAACTTCCAAGCGAAGCATAAAGAATACGATGATGACGCTTTATGGGACAGGTTCAAAGGTGAGTTTCAAAGCGGGAAATACAATACGCATCCGCAGAATCCAAAGCTTTTAACCGAAATCTTTAACGAGATTCACAATAAACTCTTTCCAAAGACGATTAGCCATACCGCGGTAGCCGCGGGTAAGGAGAAAATCCAAGCTGCGGCACACGGAGGCACGACTATTCCAAGCACCTCAAGAAAACCCATTGACCCTGACTTAAAAGCAGCGTTGAAAGGATTTTCAGACGAGGAATTGGAAGAACTATCCCAGTAACTAAAAATTAAAAAATGAGAGCAGGATTTGAAGTCATCGGAGACAAGGATGATGCTCAATATGCGAAACTCCCGTTAAACACTTTGACAGCCGCCATTGGCGACTTGTTAGAGTTGACTACAGGAGCTACCACTTGGGCAAAATGCACGTCTTCGAGCAATCATTTCACTCCCAAAGCGATTTTAGAAGAGACAGCCACAGCGGCTACGTCTGCTTCGTGTTATCTGCTTACGGGGAATGAGAATGTGAGAGCGGAATCATCTGGTGATGCTGTTGTCGCCCATTATGGCGATTTAATGTTATTGACAGATGAAAATACAGTAAATAACTCCGGGACGAACTCAACAGCCCAACAGGCTTGTTTTCGCCAGACAGGAGTAGCAGGAGCATTAACAGATAAGAGAATTATAGGTCGGGTTCTCGTGGGCAACGGTGTTGACCCTGATGCTGCTTAAAAACTAAACTAAAATGTTAACATTAGCACAAGCAAGCAGGGCGATTGACTTATCTTTTCAAAGATATGTTTCTAAGACATCTACGCCCGAAGAACAGTACAAGAAGTATTTTAATTTTAGAACTACGACTGATTACCAGGAAAAGGATTCGGGACTTTCGGGTCTGGGAGAGTCTTCGTTCGTAGACGAGAACGGAGTAATCGTTGAGGATACTCCGATACAGACATACGCAAAAACCTACACACAAACGATGACAGCTTTGATTGTCAAGTTTTCGTGGATGGTCTGGAAATTTGGAATTAAAAAGCGTGATTTGGACATTCGCGCCCAAGAGTTAAAGAGAGCAGACCTTCGTAAGAGGGAAAAACTTTGCGCTGAATATCTGACTAACGGGTTTGAATCTCTTTCTTACGCTCACGCTGACCAAGGAGGTCAGAAAACAATCACGACTTCAGGAGGCGATTCTCTTGGAATGTTCGATGATGACCACACGAGAGCTGATGGCGGAACGGCCATGAATAACTTCGTATATGACGGTAGGTCTTTAGTATGTAGTGCCGCGTAAACGAAGGTCTGAAAGTTCTTTGAAAAATCGAAAGGAAAATAAATTATCTCTGATTACTTGGAAAATCTGACGACATACTATTTGACATCAACTATAGTAGGTGTATAATAATAGTATGAACAAGACAACCAGAGGCAAGCTGAATCCTTTACAATTAGCATATATAGCAGGATTTGTAGATGGTGAAGGGAGTATATTTATCACTAAAATAAAAGTGTCTCCTAAAAGGAATTATAAGAATCCACAACATATTCTGCATGTAAGCGTGGTAAATACCTATCACGATGTAATACATTGGCTTAATAGGCATTATAATGAAAAAGCAAAAATGCTTTATAAACCGAAAGCCGAAGATTATCATCGGGAAGTAGCAGTATTTCTCGTATCGGGCTTAAACGCTTTGTATTTCTTAGAAGAAATTTATCCTTATTTGAAAGTTAAAAAAGGGCAAGCAAAATTAGCTATTCAATTTCAACAAAGGAAAATGAAAGAAAACAGAGGAGGGATTAAACTTACAATAAAAGATATGCAATGGAGAGAACAATACCGAGAAAAGATAATGGTTCTCAATAATTCAAGGATTCTTCGCAGCCGCAACGAGCAAGCGAGATAACACCAAAACAGATAGGTGAAGCGGTGCTCTGAACTCATAAGAAATTGTGAGATGTAGACAGAAATGTTCTACACCAGCTTTTGCTGAGCAACAATTGACTACATTTAACGTGCCTTTTGATTACGCAGGTTTGAAAGCCGCGCATAGAACAGCGTCTTTATTCGTTGATGACAGGGGCAACCCTCAACCAGCGAAGATAGACACTATTGTGTGTAAGACAGCTTCTTCAGTCGCTTTTAAGGCGAAAGAAATTAACGGAGCATTAAGAGCTGGGAAGATTCCAGAAAGCTTTGATAACGATGGAGCTGGAGCGTCAGCGTATAAGATACTCGAATTAGATTATCTTACTGCCGACGCTAAATGGTTTGGATTTGATTCTTCTCTTTTGAATGACCCGAGGACTTACGGTCTTCAGTTCATAGAATCAGAAGGCGTTACAGTTGCTCCATCCAATCAGATTTATCAGACGATGGCGATTGAAGTTCGCGGACACAGCATCTTCAATCACGGGCATAACGATGTCGCGAGGATGTGGGTCGGCTCGATTGGAGATTCTAGCAACCCGACTAGCTGATTTTAGTGGACTTTTCGTATCACCCATAGTATAATGGGGGTATGAGAAAACCACAAAGAAGCAACAAAACGGGAAAGTGTATTGTCTGCAGAACAGAGTTAGCTCTTTCAAAATGGAAAGATAGGGACAGAATAGGATACAGACTTTATTGTTCTCCTGAGTGTGAATGGCAAGATAAAAAGAAAAACTATTGTGAACAGAAATCTTGGCTCAAGCGTCCACATCTTTGGAAATGGAAAGTAACAAGAATTTGTGAGGTTTGTAAGAAAGCATTTATTCCAAAGTCAGTAGGTCAAAAGTATTGTCTGTGTCAATATAAATGCACCCCAAGAGCAGTTTGGAAAAAGAAGAATTGGGATAAGCACTTAGAATCTCAAAGAAGATTATCTAAGAAAAGAAGATTAGAAAATCCAGAAAGAGAACGAGAAAGAGTGAGAGCTTGGCAGAAAGCTAATCCAGAATATGTCAGATTACGGAAAAGATTTGATGTTAAACTTCGTAAACACCGGATTAGAGCCGCTGGAGGTAAATTCACTCGAAAAGAATGGGAAAGTGTTAAAAAATCACAGAATTATCTATGTAAAATCTGTGGTGAGGAGAAAGAATTAACGATTGACCATATTATGCCTATAAAACCAAAAACAGGCAAAGGAGGAACAAACCACATTGATAATATCCAAGCTCTTTGTATGGAATGCAATCGTATTAAAGGAAATAGAGTTGATTCTGTTCTGCAGACAAACACCAGTTAAATCTAATAACTGATAATAATTAGATAATCAGGGGAAGGGCGAATAGTGGGGAACGCATTGGCGAACCTATCCAACCCTTTCCCCTAAATAAAATGACAATAAACGGAAGGAGTTTTTCAACTCCGAGGAACTTAAACATTAAAGGTCAAGGCACGGGACGAGGCGGTATTGTTCTTTTTGAAGGAACAAATACCACAACTCCTATCTCCAGTTCCGATAACGGTCTTTATGTGAACAGTTCAAATCAACTTATCTTTTCCGCCCAAGGTACGGACACAACTCTTGGTGCGGCAGGTGGCGGAACTGGGACACTTGATAACGCTTACCAATCTGGTAGAGCGGTAACAGTAGATTCCGGAGCGATTGTCTTGACTGATGCGACTGCAGGTACCACGGATATTCTCCGTCTTACCACTTCGGGCGCGGGTTCAGGCGATGCTTTGGAATTCTTGATGACAGGTGCTGCAACCGGCAGGGTAATTCATTTGGATATGAATGCCGCCATAACAGCGAAAGGTATTTACATTGATGATGGTGCTGGTGCGAGAACCGGTGCCGATATTGATGTAAACGACGATTCAACAGGAACACATACGGTGATAAATATAGCCAGTTCTGGTGCAGGCACCACGACTGGTTATTTGTTTACTGGTTCTTACGCGGGTTCTCCTGGCGGTTCAGCTTTGTCTGTTACATTCGATAATTCCGATAACCTGGACACTAATGGAGTTTTGATTACTCGTGGTACGGGTACAAGAACTTCTCCTGCGATTAACATTGATGATGCATCAACTGGTTCAGGAGATATAATTGATGTTGACCTTACTGGGATTTTGACGGGTGATGTATTTAGTTTTGCATCTTCAGCCGCTGCTACTGGGAATGTTATTTATATGAATCTTGACACTGCTGTTGCAATGACAGGTATTCATATCGAAGGTTCTGGTATAAGGACTTATCCTTATATCGAATTAACTTCTGATTCCACTGGAACCTCGAATTACATTACTATCGGGATTGACGGAGCAGGTTCAGGAAATGTAATTGACATAACTACTTCAACGACATTTACGGGTTCTCTTATAAAAGCGGACTTGAATGCCGCTGTTGGAGCTGTTGTATTGACGATTGATGGTAGTAATGAAATCCGTACGGCGAATATGGTTAACATTACCAATGATGGTAGCGGGAACACCGATGTTATGGAAATCACTGATTCCAACACAGGTTCAGGCGCGGTTTTTGACATCAATGTTTCAGGCGCTGGTTCAGGTGCGGTTTTAGACATTACCTATTCCACTACTGACACAGGCGATGCGGTCAAGGTAGTAATGGCGAATAATGTCGGCGGCGGCGCTTTAGTCATCACTGGTGCGGGAGCTCGCACAGACAGTTTGATTGACATTGTTTCGGCTGAAACAGGGTCTATGGATGGCATAGTATATCTCGGAACTTCTGGGGTATTTACTGGAAACATTCTTACTTTGGCTTCTGCTGGAGCGGCTACGACAGGCGGGTTGCTTCACCTTAATTTAGACGCAGGTGTCGCTTATTCGGCGATAATCTACGACCACGCGGGAGCAAGAGAAGTAGCTTCAATAGTTGCTACTTTTGACGGAACATTTGCTTCAGGCGGAGGCGGAACATTCTTAGACGCTAATATCACAATGACAGGAGCTTCAGCTTCTTCATTCTTGGATATTGATGTTGGTGCTGTAATCTACACAGGCCATATTCTGGATATTGCCTTTGGAGCAGGAGCTTCAACAGGTGATGCGATAAACATCAATCTCGGCGCGACTGCGGTGGCTTCTCAAGCTATGGTTATCGCTTCGGGAAATATGACTCGCACGACTGCTTTGATTCAGATAACTGATTCAGGCACTTCTTCGGGTGCGATGTTTGACATCAATCGTTCAGCTGCAAACGCTGGGATTATGTTTGACATTGATGACGCGACAACCGCAAGCACAGGCAATGTGTTCGATTATGGTTCTTCGGTAGCTTCTACTGGGACTGTTTTTGAGCTTGCTTGTTCAAGCACAGTAGGAGCGAAAGTTTGGAATTTGACTCTTGCTGGGACAAGAACAGTAGACGCTAATATAGTTACTTCTACTGCCGCTGGAGCTGTGGATTTGTTCTATGTCAACGATGGTGGTACTTCTTCAGGACACGTCTTTGATATAAACATGACTGCTAACTCTACTGGAAATGTAATTGATATTACGGCTTCAGGGACTAAAGTTGCGGGTAATCTTGTCAGTCTTGATTTAGGAACAGATTTGGCTGGCAATGCGATTACTATCGCTGCTGCTGGTGCAAGAACTGCTCCTATTATCAGCATTGTAAATGCTGGAACTGATGGTGGGACAGATGACCATGTGATTTATATCAGCCAAACAGGCGTACTTGATTCCGATCTAATCAATTTGGTTTATGGAACAGGTGCTTCTCTTGGCAATGCGATAATGATTGCGATGGGAACTAATGTCGCTGGTTCGGCAATTCAAATTACTTCATCAGCAACAGGGACTTCTGGCGAAGGTTGTGCATTAGATGTAACTCACGATGGTAATTTGGCGGCAGGAGCGAATGTGATAGACATCAATTCATCTGGCAGCAATTCAGCTACCTCACATATTCTTTCTATTACGGCCTCTGGAGTTTCTACGACTGGTTCTTATGCTTTGTATATCAATGCATCGGGAACAAACGTTGAAGGCATCAGCGTTGCGGCTGGTAAATCGGTATTTGCTGACCAAGTAACGGTTGGGACATTGGTTTATACAACTCTTAATGACGGCACAACCGCTTTGGCGGCTACCGCGTTGGAGTTGAATAGAATAGCTGATGTTTCTGGACGCTTGGTTGCTGGCGGTTCAACATTGACTGCTACTCAAGCATTGCACGACGGGAAAATAGTCTGTCTTGATACTGCTACAGGTTCAGTTGTTACTTTGCCTGCGGCTTCTGGTTCTGGTATGACGATTCGATTCTTAGTGTCGGCTCTTGCGACTTCTAACAGTCATATTGTCAAAGTCGCTAATGCAAGCGATGTGATGTATGGAGCGATTTCATTGGCTGATTCAGACACAGCGGGGACTGTCACTGCGTTTGTTACTGCTGCGGATTCTGACACAATTACTCTGAATAGGACTACCACTGGTTCAGTCACAATCGGTGAATGGATTGAAATAGTGGATGTCGTTGCCAACAAATGGGCTGTTAAAGGTGTTCTTACGAATACTGGAAGCGGCGCGACACCATTTTCTGCTACTGTTGTTTAACAGATTATAAAATTTCTTTTATCCCTTTTCTTTAGTTAAAGCAAAAGGGAAGGCTTAATAAAAACATAGAAGTTTATTAAGGGGAGGTGGGGGCAATCAGATGATTATCTCCCCCCTAATGAACTGCTAAAAATAAAAAACATGTTACTAAAAAATCAAGATTATATTTCACCACAAACAGGGCAACCTGTTTTCGTGGTGTCGGACAGTGCAAAGAGATTCACGGAATCGGGTGAAACAGTTTCTCTGTATTACTACGATTCGGGAACTTATACCGCAGATGGCGGACAAGCGGCAGGGACTGCGGTTATGGGGCAATTGGCTTACAGTCCAGTTTTGGACGGCGGAGGCACGAAGATAGGCACTTTAAACGATAGGTCTTTGTCGTTCACTTGCGATGCTTTTACGACTGAAAAACCTTTCAGGTGGAATGTTTTTGAAGCTAATAAAGACGCTTCGGGGACTAATCTTTTGGCTCAATTGACTGACGGGTATTCAAACGGGGATTATTGTGTTGATTATCTAAGAGGAACTATCTATGGAGTCAAAGCCACGGCTACCGCTTCAATGACTGCTGTGGGTTACAAGAGATTATCAACAGCTTCTACCATTGAAGTTGGAGACATAGAGATTGGCACAGTGGAGTTAAAAAACGCCTCTGATGACACAAGGGCAAAAATAGGAACTGGAAGTTCTGCCGCAGTTGGAGATAACGCTCTCATTGTTGCAGACCCAAATGTCAAGGCGGAATTGGAAACGATTGATGCTTCGCTAACTACTCCTTCTTCGATTGTCGGCGGAAGTAAGGTAGTTGCGACTGCTGGGACAGCAGTGACATTGGGAGATTCATTAACGACAAAATCAATTTATATTCGGGCAAAAGATAGCAACACATCCGATGTTTATGTCGGAGATTCAAATGTAGATAGGATAAATAGTAAGCAGATAATTCTTTCTGCCAACGATGCGGTAACAATAAATATAGACAATAGGGCGAGTGTCTATGTTGACGCTTTTGTTAATAATGAAGGCGTAGATTATTTGGTAATTTCTTAATATGAACGAAATTAAATTAGACTTATATCCTCCTTTTAAAAAGTCGGGGAGCGTAATTACACAAAGGACTTCAGGCAATGAAATACATTCTACTGCTGATTTGTATTTTTCTTCGGGTAAGGCAATTCAAACAGGCATTACGGCTGCTGATACCTTATTGTTTCAAGCGTACGACACGGATGGAGTAGCTTATGTGACTTTCGGGACTCTTACCGCAGGCACAACGCCGTCTCTTGAGTTGGATGGTGCGATTTTAGACACTTCAATCGCGAAGGGAACTTGGACAGCTTCTGGGACTTGGACTATACCAGCTGTTACTTTAAGCGGAGCGGTTGCCGGAGGCGACCAGACTTTTACCAATGTTGGCGATATGACTTTTGCTGCTGGTTCAATTTTGGCTTCAGGTTCAACGAATGGTAATACTCTATTAATTGGTAGCAATGATACTACTTTTATCACGATTACTTCTGGTGCGACTGATACTTGTGTTTTAGCAAGTACGGTAACTGGTACGACTCAATCTGCGGCAGATAACTCAACAAAACTGGCAACTACTGCTTATGTAGATGCTGCCGTAGGAACAGTAAATAGTTTTGCTGAAATTCTGGCTCTTAGTAATATCACGGGAGCTAACAACATAGTAGTTTCTACTACGCAAGGAATTAACACAGCTTTGGTAGATGACAACTATTATACGCTTGGCGCTGTCGCTAATACGCCAAATACGATTTCAGAGGTGGCGAGGGTGCAGGGAGCTGTTGACCCTTACTTTTCTATTGGTGGAACACAGCAATTCAAGTTCTATAATAGTGGGGTTGCTCTCTTTAACGGTGCGGCGACAGGAGCTTACTTTATGAGCATTGCTCCGACTTTAACTGGCCCTGCGGCTACTAATACCTATGCGGTGAATATCTCTCCAGTAGGGATTACAATTCCGACTGGGACGACAGACATAGCCGCTTCGCTTTATGTGGCTGAACCGATTTTCACCGAAACAGGAATTCTTACTCTTGGAACAAATGTCTATATTGATGCCGCCCCGACAGAAGGAGCTACAAATTACTCTCTATATGTTGTCGGGACTTCTTACTTTGGCGGAACAATTACTGGGACATTGGCGACTGCGGCTCAAACTAATATCACTTCACTTGGAACTCTTACCAGTCTTACAATGGGCGGCAGTATCGTTTCCGATACCGACATAACAGATGATTTAGGTACAGGGGATATTCGTTGGAATGATATTTATGCCGCTACTCTTAATTCAGGACTTACTGCGACCAATACCCTTAAATTAAGAGGAAGAGATGTAAATGGAACTGCTTGGGTAGATATTCTAACTATAACTTCCGCCGATACAGTGACCGCTGATTTACATTCTTCGGTGACTATCGGAGGTTCGGCAATAATTTATTCGGGAGGGGCGTTAGGTACTCCTTCTTCTGGCACACTCACAAATTGCACAGGATTACCGGCTGCCGCTGTGGTTGCTGGCAGTCTTGGAACGGGAGCTTATGTGATGGATTCATCGCTTCAGGTTTCTACGATAGAACTCGGACACGCTACTCAAAATACTCTTTCGGCAAGTGCTGGAGTGCTTTCTATTGAGGGAGTAGTGATTCCAACTATTTCATCTACTAATACCCTTACTAATAAAAGAATTACTCAACGAGTTGTTACTACAACCGATGACGCTACCGCAGTAATAGACGTAGATGTAACCGATGTCTACGAATTAAGCGCAATAGCCAACGCAACTGAATTTACCCTTACTGGGACGCCCACTAATGGGCAGAAATTGATAGTTAGATGTAAAGATGCTGGCGTGGCTAAGGGATTAACTTGGACAGGGTTTACGGTGGTGGGAACGACATTACCAATAACGACAGTTGCAGGAAAATGGCATTATGTCGGATGCCAATATAATTTAGCGGCAACTACTTGGCACGTTTTAGCTGTTAATTTAGAGGCTTAATATGTATTGGTACGGAGGAACTGGAAATTGGAGTGATTATACAAATCACTGGAGTAACAACTCTGGCAATTCTCCTGCCAGCCCAGCATCAAATGCTCCAACGGCAACCGATGATGTTGTTTTTGACACGCTTTCAAATGCCACTGCTTACACAGTAACGATAGATGCGGCGGCTACTTGCAGGGATTTTACAATGGGAGCACCTTTGGCTGGGGCGGTAACTTGGGCGGGTTCTTCAGCTTTGACTGTTTCAGGCAGTATTGATTTAGTGGGTGGAACGGCGGGGATAACAAGGACTTATACGGGAGTGCTTACTTTTAATGCTACTTCTCTT
>Ga0180732_1000498_pt1 | contig 33560 bp, 52 predicted proteins | sample KR11_01MetaG_FD_148674 | JGI IMG/M metagenome (GOLD analysis project Ga0180732, IMG submission 148674) | Groundwater microbial communities from the Olkiluoto Island deep subsurface site, Finland - KR11_0.1 MetaG | ecosystem: Environmental > Aquatic > Deep subsurface > Groundwater | place...
AAGTAGCATAAGTCAATTCGCTATCAGGCAACTTGCACTTAATATAACGCAAAGCACTTGTGCTCATCAGCACATCGCCAAGAAAGCCGCTGCGGACGCAGAGTATGCGAAGCGTCATTCATTCCCTTTCACGGGCAAATCCTTACCTTCTGCAATCATCTCGTCTATCATACTTTGTAATTTTGCGACCTTAGCAGCCAGGGCAGCATTCTCAATCACGACCTCAGAATACGCTTTTCTCCATCCAATAAGTTGCCCCTCACGATGTCCGAGAGCCCCACGCAATTGGTCCATCGCTGTTGCCCTGACGTGCGTCCATCGCCTTGAAAAAACATCGCCGTTCAGAATTTCATCAATTATCTTGCCAGAAACCCAATAAGCATCACCGACATTTTCATCAATAGCATTGACCTTGTATTTCTCTAACCTTTCCTTCGCCTGTACCAACAAATCGGCAACAATCTCCACTATCTTCACGCATCTTTCCCATTCTTTCAGCAACATTAAATACTGGAAAGATGACATCGCCTGCCGGTACGATACTCGTGGCTTACCCTGCCATTTCTGTCTTTTCATCTGCCTTCTCCTTCAGTGATTTTAGACCAAGTGATTCAATCACATCAAGGCTCTCGGGTAATACGAAAAGCACCCCATTCCTATCAACGTACAAACGGCCGTCTGCATCAATCGCTAAGCAATCATTTCAACAGGACCATGTTTCCCGCCAAGTAACCTTGTCGCTTTAACAGTAACATAGCAATCTGCCCGTCCTTCAGTTTGGATACCTATTGTCTCATGACAATCAAGTGTCACTCCTAGAATCTTTGCCTCTACTGCGTTAATCCTCGCCATCATTTATTCTCCTTCTTTATCGAGAATACTACAGCCTTACTTTCTTCCAACTCACACACTCTACCGCTCCCGTTTAAGTACACTACACCCTCTGCACCATCAGAAACAGCATAAGGCATATTCTGGGCCACTATCGCCAATCCATCATCAGTCAGCCTGGAGAAAACAAAATCGCGCATATTGTCAAAATCTATAACAGGCCACACAAAAATATAATGTAACTGGCCAAAAACGTGTAAATTTTCCAATCCGTCTACATTAACAAAACGCGCCCAGCTTCTCGTCTTTCTCGCCTTCCTGCTCTGAGCAGCCATTTCCAACCTGTTAAAACAGACACCAAGAGGACGCAATCCAATCTTATCACTACCAATCGCCACAGCAAATGGATTGGCATCACAGCCAAGCACCAAAGAATCACCAAGTGGAGTTGCAGGGAATCTCCTCGTTGCAATCTCTAGCATACACTTAGCAATGCCCTGAGAAAGCATTGAAATCTTTGGATCTAACTGCTTCATGAGTTTCTCAATCATTACAAAAGCATCCTCTCTGCTCATAATCGTTGAAGAGCCACGTTACCCAATACTTTATTTCAGGCAGGTCTGGATCAGGCAATCCCAGAGGACCACGACACCGTATATGCTCAGGCATCTTCACATCAGGCGGATGAATATATACATCGTAACCACAATCATCAACACTCAACTGTATGGTCACAGCCTGCCCATCCCTAGCAGCCTTTTCCAGCGCATTTTGTAAATGACAATAAGCACACCATCCACGTTTAGACATTCCCATTATATCCTATCATACATCATTTGTCAATCCTTACCATTTCCATTCATCTTTATCGTGAGTCTCCGGTGTATACAATCTGTCGGCAAAGAAGATAAACACCAACTCATCCTCACCGATATTCTTGACATCGTGCCCGGTTCCTGCCGGCAACGGAATCATCACAGGCCCCTTGGATGTAAAAACATAACGCATCTCGCGTATGTGGTTGGCATATTCAAGATATACCATGCCGGTCCCTCTGAAAAAAATCCATACTTCCCCTGTTATCGGGTGGCGATGAGACCCAGCAGTCTTTCCGGGCAGGATGGTTCTTACAGCAAGTTGCCCAAATCCCTCCTCGCGATAGAACTCGTACAGAATACCACCGTCAGCACATTTATGAACATCTATCTCCACTTTAGCAACCCTCCATTTAGGCAGGCTGCTTCTTCATCACCTTTTAATGTTACTCAAAATAACTGGTTGGTGGTTCTAACCCGGGCTGATAGCCCATACCCAGTATCATAACCTGAAACATATACAGAAGAACCATGAGACCTATCATTGGCTCTACTTGCCCCAACTGCAATAGTCCCTTCGTAATATGTATGCCACAGCCACGAATTATCACAAGCGTTATGATGACTGCAACCACCATTCGCCAAACACATACAAAGATAGTTCTACGATTGTTGGAAATAATCTTTTTCATTCTACACCTCATTACTTAGCATCAGAGAACAATTCCAAATCCAAGCTTTTGCTCTCGTCAATCAGCCACTTTCTCAACGGATGCCACAACTCCTTTTCTGTTTGAACAGAAAACGCGCCCGCCAAATCCTCTCTGACAAAAAAAGCGTTTACGCCGCTGAGAGTTGTCGCCACCAAACAATAGCCCTTCTTCTCGGCCAATTTCATCAGAGAATGAAGGCTGGCTCCAAATAACTTGCCATCATCATACACGTAATCGGGCTTGTAGGGCATTACCCATTCAAATCCAGGAGGGAAGCGTCCGTTGTATTCGATAATGACGATGGCGGGCGATTTGTCAATCGCTTCCAATACGTGATAATCGTTCCCGTCTATGTCAATAGATAAAACGCCAAAATCGTGCGGCACATTGCTAAGTAACCGGTTGACATTTTCTATGTTTACAGTAGCGTGTTTCACTGCCAATCGCCCATCAAACCTGACAGCCAAACTAGCAATCTTCTTGTACTTTTCTTTGTCTGCCTCTATCCAGAACCCACGCCATCCTTGTGTCAGCAACAAAGACGTGTTGCACCAACGCCCATCCCCAGCACCAAACTCAACACAAAAGTTTGGCACTTGGCCAATATCTTGCAAAATGGCCTGGAGTAATCCGTCTTCCCCAGACTGAGAGAAAAGCTGCCATTCGTTTTGATTCAGCACGCACTGACTATCAACCCTGCACCATTCTCTTAAAAACTCAATTAAAATGTCTTCTTTATCCATTCCGCCGTTCTCAAAATTCCTCCCTCAAAATGTACCTTGGGCAACCAACCGTGCGGCCCAAGAGATGTAATTGGCAAATCCCCAACGTTCACTGCCTTCGTCAACATCGGCCAATCAACGTGTTCAACTTCACCACCAATTAGCCTGGATACAGCTTCCGCTATCTCAGTGATTCTTAGATTCTCACCAACCAAGGGATACGTCGCATTGTACCCAAACTTCCCTTCACATGCCATTTTGATGCAATTAACTGCATCTTCAATGTAAATGAATGCCTGACGATTCTGCCCATCACCATAGACCGGAATCCCATCACCGTTCAACGCCCGCCGAATGTAAAAGTTCACCACGCTATCCCGAACTTGCCAAGGCCCATAACACGTTGCTGTACGCAAGATAACATATGGAATTCCAGCAATCTCGTAAAATATCCTCAAATACCCCTCGACTGTATGCTTGTGCAAAGAATACAAGCACTTTGGCTCTGGACTATAACATAAATCAGATGATACGAAAACAATCAATGGCTTGCGACTCATCAGCCTTAAATGCTCTAAAACAGACAGGTTAGTCGACACGCTCTCGTGCAAACTCTCAAAAGGCTTCCTAACACTATCTACAGAACCAATTTGACCTTGCAAGGGAACGACGACATCCACATCAGGAAAGTCGCAGAAAGCAAGATAGTCTTGCCACGTCATATTATATGCAGTGAACCGGCCACCGATGAAATCAAGAACTTCTTCCGAGAACGGCTTTGGATCAATCGAGATAACGTCGTGCTCTTTCACCAACTCCCTCAACAACCATCGTCCGATAAACCCAGCACCACCAACGATTAAGATCCTCATAGTAAACTGGTAACCTCCTTCCAAGACCTCACTCGCTCATAACCGTCAATATGCCAATTCCACGGCTGATCGAATAATAATACACGCCATGTAGATGAAACATCCAAATTCCCTGATTTATCGTCAATCATCACATCAAGTTCCAGAACACCCTTATCAGGTCCAAAATAAATGCCACTCCAGCAAAAGGGAAAGGAATGCTCCAACCACCCTAACGCCTGGAATCGTGCCATACTCGATATCCAAGAATTTGTGAATATCCCAATCACATCTTCTACGCTTCTATATATTCCTGTTTTTCTAAACCAAGCACGAAGAAGTAAAGACACCAGATCTCTAAGCACACCATCGACGTCCAATCTTCGTCTTTTACTCCTTCCGAATCAAAAAATGCATAATACAAAACCAGCAAAACCGAATTGTAGCATAGCCAAAAAGAATTGCGTCGTACAGCCAGAAGACAATACCACACGGCCTAGGCGGAATAATAATGTCTATACCACTTCTACAATCACATACCGTAACACCATTATCGAAGAAACATCCCGGCCACGCACAAATATACCGAAGACAATCTTGTGGTCCTGTTGCAAAATCAACCAGCCCAGAATCACAATTATGCCAAATCAAAATCTTTCCGTCACCCAAATCAAGAGGGTGCTCTTCAACTTCACCATAGATACATACCAACTTATAAAGTCCAAGAAGCCAATCTTCTTCTCGACCACAAAGGTAACAGTCTTTTGGTAACTTCCCCAACGCGATATCGACTAAATCATAGGGACGATAACCTTTCGCTATAAACCATAGTTCTTTCAGGGTTTGCTTTCTCATTCTTCCTCCTTAGTGCAACCTCAGCTCTTTACCAATAACCTCCAGCCACTTCTGAGCCACCGCCTTTGGTGCCCACTGCTTTGCACGCTCAATACCTCTACGACCTTGAGTAGCCCTAAATCTCCAGTCCGTTAAGAACTTCCCCAAGTCACCATCCCAGTCCTTCGTTCTGGCAAAGGATACACAGGGAACACCACAAGTCCAGCAGGTCACAGCCTTATTTTCGTCTTTGTGATACCGACCGTCTTCCATCTTAACCTGTGGACAAACCCCAACATCACACTGAGAAACAACCCGATAGACTTCATCCAGTTTCCATTTCCTACCAACAACTTGGTTGCCAAGCAAAACCAGCCCTTGAGTATTACCAGAATCGTTGACAATGAGAACCCTGAAACGAATCCCCCTCTGAGTCAGCCTTACAAAAACAGGCCATATTGCACCAAGTGTCTTCTTCATCGTATTCTCGCGTCCCAACCAGACAACTGTCGGAACTGGCACGTTGCTATGCTTGCGATGCAAGGAACTCATCTTCTGTGCACCGGGGATGACGTAACACTTCTTATTTAACACCTGTCTGATCTCGTGTGCATCATCCTCATTGCCAGTAGTAATGCAATGAGCAACCTTTGCCATCCTCTCAATTGCAGACATCATCTTCCAGCGTGTTCGATGTTGGTGAAAGTCCGTTATGTCCAAAATGACGAGCTTGCCCGCCTCATGTGCGGCTTTGGCAATCTGATAATGCTTCTCATGCAGTGTTCGCTGAAAGACCAGTACGTCAGCATCCTTCCAATTCTTCTCATCACCGATAATGAATTCCTCCTGCTCAGCTACAATCCAATATACACGATAACGCGAGGAGGCCCTAGTAATATCACCAACGGGATAAAAGCAAACTTTCACTTGCCAAACTCCGCATAGAATTTTCTGCTATCCTTCGGCCTCACGTGTCTCTTTTCCTTAAAACCTGCCCTCTCTACCAATTCCCGCAATTTACCCGGAGTTGGTGCCCACTTGTGGTCTCTCACAGCGTCCCCACCTAATGGAGTTAAAATATGCACAATGCCATTAGCACTGAGGCTATTATACCACATCTTCAACATTTCTGCTAGATCCTCCTCGGGAATATGTTCTACAAAATCAATTGCGACAATGACGTCAACATCTTCATCGCATACCCAAGTAAGAGCATTGTTCAAAACGATCTCCACATTATGCAAATCACTGCAAAACTTACTCGTCAATGCAACCGCTGCCGAAGCACTATCCACCGCATAGACTTTCTTCGAGCCTGCAAGTGCAATCAGCCTGGTAATTTCACCCCGCCCACATCCATACTCGATGACCGTCTTGCCCTTCCAATTCACATCGATGTTCTTGAACTTCTCCAAATAGGAAGGATGCGTGGCCTTCGTCACCGGGTTCCAAAATATCCCCTTCGGCTGAAATTTCAAATAGTATTCTTCAGACCAGTAAGGTGGTGCAGGCGGACGCTGTAAGACTAAATCGCTAGGATCACCAGAAACCACAGTGAATCCGTACTTTTCTGCTTTCTCGCAAATCCCTTGCACAATGACGTAACCGCCCCAGTACACCTTCTCTAGCGACTTTTCCAAAATATCGTCTGGGGGAATTGTCGGAAACACTATCACGTCGTATATACCACCACCAAGATGAGGGACATCCTTCATCGCACAAGAGGTAATTTTAGCCTTCACCTCATTGAGATTCAAACTCGCGCCATCAACAAGTAAAACAAAATCACCGTCCCTTAACATTTAAAAAGCAACCTCATTTCCTGCCCCTTCTCAAGCTCTATCATCTCAGAAAGAAGTAAGGTCAGGCCCAATCTCTTTCCCCATTCTTCCCAAACAAGATTAGGAAGTACAGAACAGTGTGAGTCCGTCCAGGTTCTAAATGGATACCCAGGAGCAACAATAGCGATGTATTTCTTAGCAATGCGTTTCATCTCAGATAGAAGATAAAAAGGCACCGGTGAGTGTTCTACTGCCCTTCTTGAAAATACCAAATCAAAATCACCATCTTCAACAGTCATGTTATGCATATCTTGCAAGAGACAAGCGAAATTTTTCTTCCTTACGAAATCACACTCTCGTTCCTGATTCGTCAATCCAACACAACGCCCAACCCCCAGTGCTGCAAAAATTTCAAGACATTCGCCACAACCACAGCCAATATCGAGCACCGATTTTGAATCGGATATCATAGACCAAAAAGTCTCAATCCCTTCACGCATTATCCTGACAGCAGCCTTACCAGGAGCAGGAGAGGGCTTTTGATGTGCTACCCACCATTTTACAAAATCGTCAATCCTAGACATATCTCTCCACAATCCCGCGGTACTGCAACGCCCGATGCATCCAGGTATGCTTTTCTATCGCTTCCTTATGCCCGGCCTCGGCAATCCTCTGCCTTTCATCGTCGTGCTCTAAATAGTACCGTGCCTTTTCAATCATATCTTTATCATCATACCAAAAGACACAATGCACACCGTCTATCAACGGAATATGCGCAGAAAAACTGCACAACATCATCACCCCGCATCCTAAAACCTCCCACACACGATAGTTTATGCCAGTTGTATGATGTGGCGGCCCACGCAAAATCTGATTCCAGCCTATCCGCCCAGACCGGAGATAATCAGCCATCTCAGCATGGCAAAGTTCATACTTCCAACTCACTTTTCCAGGAAACTCCCCGGCCAAAAGTTCTAGCCGCTCCAGCCGCCCAAGGGCCGGATTCCCACAGAAAACGATGTACTCAGTTTTGTCTCTCTCACTACCGGTGCAGAAAACTTGTGGATCAAAACCCCTATCGACAAAATGCACTCTATCGAATTCTTTTCTCCATTCACTCAAATACATCTCTTGGGAAGGACAGATAACGCACGGCTTTATATTTCTGGCGACGTGAATCTCCTCCTTGCATCCACCACGCCGCCAAGATGGAATGTATATTCGCAACCCGGTGCGATCAAGTAAACCAGCGTCCCAAACAGCACTAGCCGCCTGCCGCCCGCTGATAAACGTCACATCAGCCCTCTCCCCCGCAAGCGAGGCAAAATCTTCTGGATATAGCACTCTAAAATCGTGATCGCTGAAGACCTCGGCCAACGTGCAATAACGATATTGTATTCTCTCGTAGCCCGGCACATCACGAATGTACCAAATCTTCAATTGAATACCTCAGAAATCACATTGGCCTCGTGCCGAGTCACAGCCTCTAACGAGAAGTTCTCTCTCATGGCCTCAAGACCACGTACAACGTCATGCTCCGTCCCAAGAGCCGCAAGCACAGCGGCTTCAAAACAAGCATAATTCAGTTCGTAGTACGTCACAAGATCGCCGAGAACATTACGATACCCCGGCAAGTCAGGGGCAAGCGTTGGCTTCCCCATCGCCAACGCCTCGAAAACACGGTAGTTTACTGACAATCGCCATTCAGCAGAGTTCCCCATCTGCCGCCGGTTGGGGATATCCGGCAATACTCGGGCAGAGGCTAATAACCTGGCATAATCGGCATACGATAGCCCTGTCTCTACCCGCGCCTTAACTTTCTCTGCCAACCTCTGCATCCACTCAAAACGATGAGCATAAATTGATTCCTTCCCACTGGCCAAGACTACGCCATACTCAACAGGAACCTCTGGCATGGGATGGAAAATGTCTGTATCCACCCCGTAGCATACCCATTCGGCACGCTTGACCTTAGTCTTATAGAAAGCCAACCGGCCTTGCTGCTTGGCAAATAGAACGTCCGGCCTGAACCAACCGACAGCCCAAGTGTTGTCCTGAATACTTCTAACTGATGGGTCATCATGTGCATACATAACTTTGAAACAAGACGGAGAAGCCGCCAGATACCTTGCCAGCCCCCCGCCCTCAATGATTAAAACGTCATTATCTCGTAAAGAACGTATCACAGAAATAGCATCCCCCAAACACAAAGGAGCTACATCAAAATACTGCAAAACATCGTCACCAAGAGTCTCATTGACTACACAGTAGACAAACTTCTCGCCGAGATATTTCTCAAGAAACCTAACTCTCTTTATCGCGTACGGCACGCGATAAGCCTGCTTCACAAACCCAAGGTAGACAATCAAAGATATTTCTCCACTATGGTTTTCATCTCAAGTGCATGATGTTTCCACGTGTGACTCTCGTGGGCAAGCTCACAGCCGGCATCAGCTATTCTACTTCTCTCTTCGTCGTGATCGAGATAATATCGCGCCTTGTCAAGAAGATCGGCGTCGTTATCCCAGTATATTACGTGCTCTTGATCCTTTAGAAACATCTCACAATGCCTCGTGCGATTGCCAAGATATAATAGCCCACATCCCAAAACTTCCCACACGCGGTAGTTAGTTCCAACCTTGCCCTCGACGTATTGTATCTGATTCCATCCAATCACACCTGAACGAAGAAACTCAGCCATCGCTGCATGGTTGAGACCATAATCCCAATGTACCCGACCGGGTAACTCACTTAATAACATTTGTAGCCTGTCAAGCCGACCAAAACCATCAGTGTTACCGACAAAAACGATTGTTCTATCGCCAGGCTTCTCAGCAGGGTAAAATACCGAAGGATCAAAACCTCGCTCTACCCAAAAGACACGAGGATGAACCCGCTGATATTCTTCGAAACCAATGCCTTCACTCAAGAAGACGAGGTGATATGGCACTGCTTTTATCTCACGGAACTGATTCTCGAGGTCCTTCTTCCCACGCCGCCAACCAGCGACATAGATTCGGAATCTTGCTATGTCCTCCAGCCTGACGATCCTTCGCATTGCATCCCCAGCCTCAGCCCCGGTTACGAAAGCAATGTCTACCTTCTCACTCATACCACGAAGCTCAGCAGGTTTTATTACCCTAAAGCTATTGCCGGCCCAAACTTCTGCCAATGCCTTCCATTTGTAGAGAGTTCTCTCTCCACCACCTTGCTCACTTATCGTCAGAATATTCACGTTTCAACCATTCAAAAGTGTTCCTCAGTCCAGCAAGCAAGGAGAAACCAGGTTCCCAACCAAACTGCCTGATTTTACGAATATCAAGGCATCTTCTACTGATGACATCAATATAGTCTCTTTCAGCGATGTAATCAAGTTTCCCCTTAACAAATGAACCGAAAGAAAGGCACATCAAAGCTAGATCATGTAGGGAAATCTCAATACCAGTACCAACATTATATACTTCGCCATTCATCTCCTCACACTCAGCCGCGAGCAAAATCGCCGAGACCACATCGCTAACGTGAATAAAGTCGCGTGTCTGCTCACCAGTTCCATGGATCCGAACAGGATTGCCTTTCAACACACTAAACAGAAACCTCCCAATCACACCACAATAATAACCATTCACCGGTCTTTGATTGCGCCCATACGTATTAGTCAAGCGCAAAATCACAACAGGAAGTCCATACATGCGATGATAAAGCCTACAATACATCTCGCCAGCATACTTACTCACACAATACGGAAGTCTCAAATCAGGGGGAACATCCTCATTTGTGGGAACAAACGCTGGCTCTCCATAAATAGAGGACGAGGAGAGATAAATCACCTTAGCTCCCCTCTCCCTGGCAACGCTTAATACATTGAGCGTCCCGGCAATATTTGTTTGTAAATCGAGATGCGGCTCCCGCGTGGAGAGCATGATATTTCTAACAGCAGCGTGTACAACAACGTCAACACCGTTAACACACTCGGCCACGCGGGCATAATCATTCACACTGGCTATCACAGTCGTCAGTAATGGATGATTGGCAACACTACTGAGATTCTGCTCAAAACCGGTTGACAAATCATCTATTACTACCACACGATGACCACGTTGCAAAAGCTCAATCACAACATTCGAGCCAATGAAACCATATCCGCCCGTGACGAGAAACCTTAACTTCTCAACAGGTCTAGGCATTTCATCCCACTTACGACATTGTCTGATTTTATAAAATCCAACGCATCACGCGATAAACGCATTCTCAATCTCTCGTCTCGCACCATCGAATCCATCAGCTCAGTCAGTCTCTGAACATCGTTCGCCGGCCGCAATAACCCCGTCTGCCCATGAAATACAATCTCAGGCGTACCATCACCCCACATCTCGTTACCATGCCGGTAAAATCCCTCGGTGGCAATGACAGGAACCCCCAAGCCCATTGCCTCCCTGACGATTCGAGAACATCCCTCCCATTCGGACGGTGAAAGGAAACAATCGCTGCAAGATAATAGCGTCTGCATAGTCAGCCTGTCTTCGATCAATCCCAAAAACACTATCCTGTAATCGTCGTCAGCAAATATCTCCAACTTGCGCCTTTCAGAACCGTCGCCGATAATCAGTAAAACGTAATCCCCTTCGAGCATTTTGAAAGCCGATATCGCCTGATCCACACACTTGCGTGGGAACAACCTCGCTATCACGATAAAAGTAAATAACTCGCCAAAGATTCTTTCCCTATCGACAGCTTCCACGATGGTGGGAATTCTACTCCGAACAAACATCTGCTCACTTATCCCACGACTTACGAAAAACTTTCGGATCGCATCCACTTCACACCAGAAAGAATCCACCCTTAGATAGCGAGTATCTACGTAATCTTCGCCAAATCCACCTACGAAGGCAAAGATTTTACGAGCCCTGTTCACCCTAGCAGCCAAGTTTTCCTGTTGCCCAATCAACTTCGTGCCATAAAGGAAAACGCTCTCCGAGGCCTCACAGTTGCTGGTCAAGTCCTTAACCTCGATCATCCTCACGCCACTCTGCTTGGCACGCTGGGTGATCTGGTCTTTGCCACCAGTGCCTATGTAAAGCCAAACTTTCTCACCACTCTCATACAACCATTCTGCCAAATCGAGACATAAGATTTCAGCCCCACCGATTTGTCGACCCTCAGTGATAATGCCAATCACTCGCCCTATATCCTTTCATCAAAGAAATCGCAAATTGCGCCACATACATATCTTTGCTCTTCCATTGTCAACTCCGGATACATCGGCAGGGAAACAACTTCTCGCGCAGCCAGTTCGCTTTCCTCAAGTGAACCGATACATTGGCACGGAGAACCATTATTAAGATAGACATCCTGCTTATGCAACGAAATAGGGAAGTAGGAACGTGCATCAATTCCTCTATCTCTCAGAATATACACCAGTTCATCCCGCTCTTTAACACGAATTACATATTGATGATACACATGTTTCACGTCGCCGTACTCTCGCGGCAGAGTCAATGGCAAACCATCAAGCAGCACATTATATGCTGCTGCAATTTCGCGTCTTTTTCTATTCCATTCGTCGAGATATTTCAGCTTGGCATTCAACACTGCTGCCTGAATAGCATCCAATCTACTGTTATATCCTAACCAATGCGAATGGTACTTATCAATACCAGTACCATGTTTCCGCAGCATGTTCAAAGTGGTATTTAGGGTACTCGAATCAGTTAATATCATACCAGCGTCACCATAAGCCCCAAGGTTCTTCGACGGGAAAAAACTGAAACAACCCGTTTTTCCAAAAGAACCAACTTTACGCCCTTTATACTCAGCCCCATGTGCTTGAGCACAGTCTTCAATCACAAAAAGATTGCGCTCCCAAGCCAACGACATAATTTTATCCATATCACAAGGATGACCATAGAGATGAACGGGCAGAATAGCCTTAGTACGAAACGTAATAGCCTCCTCTATCTTCCCTGCATCAATACAAAAAGTACGAGGATCAATATCCACAAAAACAGGAACTGCCACAACTCTTGAAATGGCCTCCGCAGTCGCAATGAAGGTGAACGGCGTCGTGATCACTTCATCACCAACACCGATACCAAGAGCATCAAGAGCCAACACTAATGCATCAGTACCACTTGCAACGCCAACGCCAAACTTGCAACCACAATAGGAAGCAAAATCCAATTCAAATTGTTCAACCCACGGCCCCAGAATGAATTGGCCAGATCTCATCACAAAAGAAACGGCTTCCATAATTTCATCTTCTAACTTCTTAAACTGTAAAGTCAAGTCAAGACTTGGGATATTCATAGCTCAATCGCTCAGGTGGACACAATCCAAGTTCCTCCGCCCATTCTTTCCTCACCAACTCGTCGCATCTTTTTCTATAAACACAGTCGTCGCAGTTGCGCCAAAGCGGTTTGACGTTGTGCCTGCAATCGTTGATCTCATTGTCATCAGTCTGCATCTTCATACCCAATCCAGAAATTTCTCCCATCTGTCCGCCACCCGCTGAATATTGACAGTCTTCTCCCACCAATTCCCGACCCTTATTCTCCATTGCAGTCTGTTGTCTATCACATCGCAAACTGCCTCAAGCAAACTCTTCTTGTCAATCTGGTAGAAATGCCCACCGCATTCAGCTTCGGGAAACCGCCTTTTCTCGGTCCGTCCAAAACCGACTGTTGCCCCAGCGTCACCGGCCAACTCGTGAGCTCCGCCCACACTCGGGACAATTATGGGACATCCTTCACCTATCGCCTCAGCCACAGAGTTGGGACTGTAATCCCCGGGAACAAGATGAACCAACGCTATCGCGCCCTGCCCGTACCACCGACTGTTACTGTCAAACCCCAACCACTTCCAACCAGGCAACGCATATTCAGCTTTCGTCTTGCGTTTGTACTTGCCGATCAATAGCAGATTCAAACTAGGATATCTATCTCTCAGTTCATCCCAAATCTGGGCCATCGCCCAGACAGAGTATGCCCTATTCAGCCCACGTCTGAATTCTACCGCACCTATCTGAGCACAGCGAATCAGCAAGTAATCAACGTCACTCTCTCTCCATCCAACCCACGTGCTTCCGTTGCGAATGACTGTCCGCTTTGCGGGTAGTCTCCACGACAAATCCTTCAGGTGTTCCTTTAGCCATTCGCAAACGAAGATCGCTGCATCGGCTTCCTTTAGCAACCTACGAGTAGTCTCCTCGTTCTGAGAATGAAAACCGCCTACCCGAACGATGATTTTCTTGCCTTGCCGCTTCCTCGCCTCAAGCAGTTCCCAATTTCTAGTGAAGCATTGCCAATATATCACGTGATCGGAGGCGCCCTCACTCCTGGCAAAAAGTTTTGGCCGCGCTTGCCGAAGAAGAGCATATTGTCTCTGCGCTCCAATCCCAGTGCCGGATAGGTCAACGAAAACGCTCATTCAGCCCTGTCAAAAAGCTCCAAAAGTGATCGTATATGTGCGCTCCATCCGAGTATGCAACCTGCGGACCAGACTCCAAATTCGTAGCTTCTGCTACCATCTCGTTCAGAAGTTGCAGCCCACCCAAATTCACTGGGAGGGCAGCATAGAGATCCCACGATCTCCAAAATGATGTTAGCCATAGCTTGCCGTCAACAACTTTCCAAGACAGCACGCGCAGACACGGAGGGCTCTCTAAGAGAATATCCTCTGGCCTTGCGATCTCTATTGTAGCCTGATTCGTACTGGGTGTTTCCTTCAACATTGCAATCAAGGTGTTCAGGTGAGGCATTAGCCGTTCGGAATAGGTGTAATCCTCATCCTCCCCTTTTTCCGGGTTCAAAAGGTAGTGAACAAAATACTCAAAAATAGACTTATCGGTTGCTACTGATAGTCCTTGCGTCAGGGGCACAAGAGGACACATCTCTGGATGTCTTACCAGTAATGCAAAATACGGAAGCTGCTTGCGCTGCTGCCCGGCATAACTGCCACGCTCAATCGTGTAAACATACCCATTGCTAATACACTGCCGGCAAGCCTCCCGCCACGCTTCCTCCAAAGACCATACTTCAATCATATTCTGCTCCTTACCAGAGCAAAAGTCACTACCGTCCCAGGGCCTTCTCACGCTTGAATCGGGATTCCCAAGCCCGCTGCAACTCATCCATCTTCTCTTCCCGTTCCTTGTTACACTGCTCAACAGTCTTATCTGGATCGAAAATGAAATCATAGCACCCTTCTCGCAGGAAGTCATATACAATCCAGTAGGGGATAGCATACCCTAGATGAGGAATTGCCTGAGCCGAGAAGCCCATGAGAATCACGTCGCCTGCGCAGGGAATACCCACTAATTCCATTTCGTCGCGAGTATACAATGACCCCCCGCTCGATCCATAGATGATACATGCGCTAGACATGAACTTAGGTTGATTTTCAATTGACTCATCTAAGGATGAAACGATACCATCACTCGGCAACGGTTTATGACCCAACGAACACCCAACGGCAACCACGGGCATCCCTATGTAAAGATATTTGCCTGTTTCTGGAAAAAGCTTGGCTATGTATTTACTTTCTACACGCTCCCGAAGTTCCAGCAAGGCCAGATCACGAGTCTTATCCCAGTGCACAATATCGGCTTGGTAGCCGATAACAGACTGCTGTTTGGACAAATGGCGATAACTGTAGAAGCCAACACTGATCACCTCTCTAACTGGCTTCTTGACATCACGGCCCACAATGGGATCGTATTCAGTTGCAAATGTGATCGCATCATCAATAACATGATGATTAGTCAGACAGTAGGTAAGGAATCCCTCACCATCAGGATGGGGTTTAGAATAGATGATCGTCCCAGAACCTCCTGCCTTCGATGTTTTCACGAGTGTACAAGGGTAAAGTATCTTCTCGTGAAGCTCTTTCAAATCAGTTTCTATTTTCGTCTCCATTTTCCACCTCTTCTTTTATTTTAGAATACTATCAGCGGGTCTCCAGGCAAACCGCCGGGCGCCCCGCCTTCCCCGGAATACAGATATCGCCTCGCCGCTCCAGCGGAGCGCCTGGCGGTTATGAAAACCGTCTTCAGGCCATTCTCAAAGGCCCAAGTTCTCCAATTATGAGACTTCTCCAAAAGCGCTGCGGCCTCCTCGGCGGCCTCCTCAACCGGCACCTCGGCCTTCTCCCCGCGTTTATCTATCCCATCATGCCAAGCGTAATACAAGAAATCGTGGGCATACAAGTTAGAACCACCCTGAACGTACAAATCCATATCCCACAAGCCATAATCGTTGCCGAACTCGATAATCGTAGTCTCCAAGCGCAACCGATGCGTCATGCCAATAACAAGATCTTCCAAATCATGATCATGTTTCGGCAAGTGCGGTCCGTCTTCCGTATCAAGACTATAGTCTACAAGCATACAACTACCTCAACTTTCTCAATCCGTATTTATCCGCTTTGCCTTCGGACTAACTACCGTCTCACCATCTCCCACATTGTCCACTACAATCGCCCCCGCCCCAACCATCGCACCTTTCCCTATCCTCACCCCAGGCAGAATCACCGCACCGCTCCCAACAACTGCACCATCTTCAACAACAGTGTGTTCCATCAGTTCCCAAGGTATATCCCTGACAGCCTTCGGATACTTCTCATTAGTAAACATCACCCCGTGTGCGATGAAAACCTCGTTGCCAATCGTCACGCCCTCACAGATAAAGGAGTGTGAGTGGATTTTGCACCTGTCCCCAATGACAACTCTTGGCTGTATCAGCACAAAAGGACCTATCACACAATCAGACCCGATCTTCACTCCCTTGCATAAAATCGAAAAGGAACGAATGACAGTCCTCTTACCAATCTTAACATCACCCTGAATCTTGACGAAACTCTCAATGGTATTGTTAGAATCCATCATTTCTTGTGTCCCCAAAAACAACTTCTTCAGGACATAGAGAAACCAAACAGCTATTGAGTTTTAGTGTTCCTACACTAAAATGACAAAATCCAGTTCGCCCATCTTTATTCATCTGAATTTTTGGATTATCCAATAACCCGCTTTTTCTCATTGCGTCTAAATCAACCAGCATCCAATCCAATAAGCCACCATTCCCATCAGACCATGCATAGAGATACCAATCAGCCCAACCATCTCTAATTTTATGCAATTCTGTTGGAATATCACCCTTGCGCCATGCACGGACAGTTAGCTCTCGCCAACATTTACGATACTGAGGTCTGCGAATTCTTACAGCAACATCTCCGCCCACTACGGATATAACCAAATCAGTTGCATGTTTCAAATCCTGCTTTTGGGAAGCAACATGAACGGACAACAAATGCATCGCATTTTGTTTCAAAACATCAACTATCGCACCTATGTGCCCGTCGGCCCAATCCCAATCTATTTTTACGTCAGACCTCATTCCCCCATACCTCAAAACCTTCCTTTTGCTCTCTAGCGAAAAGTTCAATCCTTGGTTCTGAACTTGCCTGTCTCACAAGCTCATAGAAAACATCAGGCTTTTTAGAATGGCCTTCGACTTTTGCCTGAAAATCAAGCCGTAATCCTTTCTTGCGTACTTCCAAACTGCCGATGCGACCGAATAGGACATGCTCTGTTGAGTACATCCAACTGAATGGCGTAAATCCCACATTTTTGATCCATGTCATAATACATTCGTACTTAACGCCCCATTGCTCAAAAAGCCAAAGGCCATCCGGTAGGTACTTATGTGTCACCCATAAATAGACATGGCAACCATTTTCATCAGCCAAATCTGTTATGGGAAGATTGGCTATTTTTTCAATAGTCATTGTGGGATAATCAAATGTATCCTGGTTCGGTCTTACATCTCTGAGTATCTTCTGAACTGGCCAAGGGGGATCAATAACAATAGCCCGGTATTTGCCACTTAAATCAATAGATAAAACATTATCAAGCGTCTGCTGCGCCTCCTCCTCAAGCATCAACAAACGGCTGCGAACGGGAGATCTTGCAATCTCACGTGATGACGCATCCTCAATAGCTACTTTTTCATAACCAGCTTCTCCTCTTACAATAACTTCACCAGTTTTCAAAACCTCTTGGGCTTCTTTTGAGCCTTCCTTTATGATTTTGCCCAGTGCTTTTGTCTGAGCTTTGTTAAGGTTCTTGTCAACAGCCATGTCCAAAACCAGCTTTGGTAAATCGAGCAGCGGAACATCATTGTTCAGGAAAGAACGCCAGTCCACTTTCCTCGGATGCTGTGAGAAGATAGCTTCTATTTTGTACATAAATTTATGTACAAAATGGTCCGTGTCATGTACATAATCAGCGTTCAGCTTACTTAGCAACCATCGTACCCTCAATCGTGCTTGTTCATCATCAAGACTATCTGGATAACCATTTACTTCAGCTAAGTTGCGATATTCTTCATCCGGCCAAAGTTCAGCATCAGTATGCAAAATCCAACCGTCAATCTCCTCAATTCGTGTTAAATCTTCTCTCTCGATGTTTTCCGCAAGTGACATGCGGCGAGCAGTACTATCATCCACGTCTCTTACAATTGCCAAGAGAGATTGTATTTCAGCATACCTGGCTGCTCTCCATCGTCTTTCACCAGCAATCAGTTCCCATCGCCCATTCATCGGCCTGACAATAATCGGCTCGATTAGTCCAACATCTTTTATGCTATCGGCCAACTTGTCTATATTTTTGAATCTTCTTCTGCGCTGAAATGGACTTGGATCAAGCAAACCAACTTGAATTTCAGCTATATCTGGCATTGTCTTCTACTCCTAGCAATTTTGGCATAACTCAGGCAGCCACCCCTGTTCCCCATCCGACTTCTGCCACAAATCCATCCCCTCTCTCAATTTCCGCATCGGCTCACCCAACCACACACCATGAATCGAATTGGCCTTGCCATCAACGCCTCGTGCCAATGTCCCAACCTTGACTATTGCATTCGCATCGTAACAGCAAATCCCAACGTCGCCGTTCCAAAAGATGCTCATTCTGTCCCAAGGTTTGCGACATGTTTCCCGTCGTTTATCCGCACCATCCCATCCAGGATGACGTTCACCATCTATCTGTCCACCATATCGTTCCACAGACTTGGCAAACACCTTGGCATTAGGCAACCCTTCCACATCTCTGTACTTCTCAATATTGCGAATGTTAGACGTTCCGCTGTACTTTTGCACGAATTCTTTCCACTCACTCTCGTTCTCTTGTAATTTCAAAATCTGAATCCAAATCTGCGGGTTATTCAGTCCGGCCTTGTGCCGTTCTCGTGCAATGTTAAGAAATCCATCCACGTGTTTCTGCATCGTTACAAAGCTCAAGCCCCTAATAGCCTCATACGTCTCGGCAGTCACGCCGTCCACACTGAGAATAATCCTATGAACCTGAGAACCAAGAAGACGTTGGGCAAGGTCCTCATTCAGCGGAATGGCGTTTGTCGAAATGGCCACATCCACACCGGTTGCAGCCAGCACGTCAATGAACTCCACTGCATACGGATGTAGCAAGCTCTCGCCGAACATGTGGCACCACACCCACTTCACAGTACGCTCACGTTTGGCGTTCCACGTGCCAATCTCGTGTGCGATCCTGTAAAGCAACTCGGGCGTCATATCTCCAACCTCTCGCGTGAAAGTCGGCTGACCACGAGGGCACATGAGGCAGCTCGCACTGCATCTCGAAGTAAACTCGACGTCCAAAGCAATGGGCATTGCCAACGTTGACATCGCTCCGCACTTGGGACACGCAGCCATCTCACCCGCCTCCCCATTAAAAATACCGTGCGACAAACACTCAAACAATACTTTATCAGACATTTTCTTCCTTTCTTTTTTCAACCATCAATTTTGTTACCCGTTCAATCATCTCTCTGCCGGCGACCGGCTCTCTGCCAGTCTTGGCACAGGCCACAAAATCCCTCAACGCCGCCTCTAGCGGCATCGGTTTGTACTCAATATTCGGGGACGAAATCCCACCATTGAGATCATCGTGCTTAATCAGCCAGACTTTCCTTCCCACATCATCAAAAATGACAGAACGTCTAGCCCCAACAATCTCTATTTTCCTTATCTTCATGGGATGGAACCATGAGATGAATATGCTGGCGAAACCGTTTTCGCCAACTTTTAACTGAGCATCGGCAAAACCGTTCCCGCGATAGCACCCAGTCATCTGAATCTGTTTGAACAGAAAAACCAACACGGATAACGGATGAGGCGCAATATTCCACCAGGCATCCACGTCCGATCTGACAATTCCCCAATTCGTCCAGTCGCACCGAACAGTGACAGGCACAAAATCGTCGCCGAGTTCTTTCTTAACAAGCTTTATTAGGGGATTATAGCAGAAAACGTAGTCACACATCAGCGTTTGGCCGGGGGCCGTAGCAAGCAAAAGTTCAAGATCTGAAAGACTCGTTGCCGGCGGCTTCTCTAGAAAAACAGCCTTCCCCTTATGCAAGGCAGCCACTGCCTGCTCAACGTGAAACGCAGGCGGGGTAGCAACGACAATCCCATCGATCCTGTCACCCAGTAGACAATCAAATGATGCGTGTGTCTTAACGTCACCATTGAGCAAAGAAGCAACACGTCTCCGTGCTTCGGGATCGGGGTCTGCTATCGCTTCTACCCTGACATCCTCCATTTCACGCAGCGTCCTAACTAACGTAGAACCCCAATAGCCACAGCCACTAACACCGATTCTAAACATCACATACCCCTTCAACTTTGCACGGCTGACCTTCCCTACTCCCATCCCGGTAAACACTGATAGCTTTCAATCCACGCTCGTAAGCACCTCTGAACACTCGATCCACAAAACTAACTGGCTTATCCGACGTGAACGAGACAGTATAACTCACAGCATTATCAACCCATTTCTGCCAAGTGGCAATGTGATCTAAATGCTGTTCCCCAGTCATTCTTAGCCCAAAACCGTATTCGGGATAGATACTGTGACTCACACCAGCCAGCCGTGCAATGTGACCGGTAGGTGCAATAGCAAAAAGCGTGACATTTCGTCTCCTGTCAGGCAAGTACCCACCATCTTTCGCGGCTAGTTCCCAACTTTCCTTGTCAGCAGCATTGTAGATCACCTCGCCTATAAGACTAGCCAACTCGTTGGCCTCCTTAGAGGCAAATACAATTCCATCTCTGTCCAATAAATCAGCCCAGCCCATTACTCCAATTCCAATCCGTCGCACTTTGCGAGTCTGCTGGGAAATACACGGTAACGGGTAATGGTTTACATCAATTACCCTGTTCAGAAACCTAACCATCTCACCCGTGCATTTTTCGAGAAGTTCCCAATCGCCAACTTTCTCTACGACATTAACAAGGTTAAGAGATGCAAGAATGCATGACTCACCAGAATAGAGCGCGAGCTCACTGCAAGCATTCACACCCTTGATTTTACCAAAATCGTATAGAGTCGGGTTATCGTCATTGATATGCTTCAGAAAAACGACCCCAGGTTCACCGTTCAAATGAGCATGATTCACAACCGCTTCCCATACATCGAGATCAACTTCATTCGGAGAGCCATCTATCGTCACAGACAAATTGAAATTGCTCAATTCTCGGTCATGTTCCTTGGCGGAAATGAATCTAAAAATATCAGGGTGCGCCACATTCAACGTGCCCATAATAGCCGCACGTCGAAGCCCACCTTCCATTACCACACGAGCGGCAGCATCAAAAACCTTCATGAACGACACCGGGCCACTGGCCAAGCCGCCAGGAGCATATCTCAGCGGATCCCCAGCAGGAGATAGGTTGGAAAACTCAAGGCCCAAACCACCCCCGGACTTGAACACCATAGCTGATGACTTTACAGCCTCAAAGATTCCCTCGATGCTATTCTCAACCTCCAGCAAATGGCAGGCTGCCAAGTTGCGCCCACCAGGTTTGCCTGCATTCACCAAGCAAGGAGAATTGGGAAGCCATCGTAACTTTAGCAATGACTCCCTGATCTCCTCACGGTCGTCAGAATACATCATGATACCAGAAACTCGGTCACACAAACGCGGCCAATCTTCGCCACGTGCAAGATATCGTTCAAGAAGTCGTTTGTCCATCACCACATAACCTTTCTAAAAGTTCAGCATTGGAAACATCGGAGTAAGTGATCCCGGTATACTTTTCCAAATCCAGTTCAATCCCACATCCAGAACACTTATGAGTCACAAACCCACAAGTCGGAGCGTAAAAAACGTCGTCATCTTCAGTGCCACATTCAGGACATACGACTGTTAGGATATAACGATCTCCCATCTCTACACCACCATCATTATAGGAGCAAGAGGCATTATGCCTTCCCCTTGCATCCGCACTATATCATCTATAAAAATATCGGGAGCCAATACCGGAAGCCGATACTTTTTGCTGAACATCACCAACTTCTGGCTCGGCATCCCAATGCGCATGGGCCTTTTTGCGCTATACTCAGTCACGCCAATCAAAGCACCATTTTCAATAACATTAACACCCATCTCCTTTACCTCCCATGGCGTATGGAAATGACCCAGGCTGACCACATCAGGTATCAACAAAAAACGCAGAAATTCATCTACTGTGAGAGTCATTTGTCTATCAAGTGCACGCAATCGCTCTTTCGTCTCCTGCGTCAACATGGCATTGATTGCACTAACAGCCCTAGCAACACCGTACCAGGGCACGGAGGCCCACGATCTTATGTCCTCTCCGTGAAACGAAAAAACCAATGTCTCCCAAATCCTGTGCAGAACATACCAACAGTCTGGCACTATCACCTCAACGTTGGGTTGGTTCACAAACAACATCTTCAATATCTGTCCAATCAACCAGTCGTAGTTCTCGCTTGGCAGACCAGCCCCGGGTTGTGGATCGCTGCGCCCATGATTCCCACCAACACACGTCACCTTAACAACAGGATATTCACTTGCCAGCATTTGGATATTGGCGTAAAGTATCTGAGCAAGCTCAATAACCTGTCGAGGTGGTCCAAAAGCCACCCTTCCTCTATGTCCCTTACGCAGAAACCCGTGCTCAACCAAATCGCCTTCCAGCGAAACCACGAAAGCGACGACATCCATATAATTATCCCAATGCGACACAAGAGAAACAGTGCGCTCAAATAGAGCGTTTATAGCTTGTTTGGAAATTGTCGGATTGTAGACAGGGAACACACCAAGCGGCTCGCCTCTAGCAGTATCCGCACCATAATGCCAATCAGAACACTTAAGAAACGCCACGTGCTCAGTCCGCTTAGCGTCCTTTTTGGCCTTCGGCACAGGGACAGGCGAAGTCTGCAAAACAGAAACGATCTCTCTAAGTTCGTCGAACCAAGCCTGTCTGTTGCCAAGGTCCTTTTCGTACCTGTTCGCCAGACGTTTGTAATGACTCAACTGCTCGGTAAGAGAGGCAAGTTCAGTGTCAAGCGTAGTCCCGGCAACATATTTCGCAAATGCAGAGTAAAGTGACTCGCCAGGCGACGGCTTTACAATCCCTCTCAAAGCACGCGCCAAACTGGTCCGTGGAACGTCTACCAGTGTAGCAAGGTCTTCTAACGAAATGCAGTCACCATGAGGAGGGACGCACTTCCTAGCCTTTTCAACAATACTATCGTAATCAAGCTGCTTCTGTGATGCCATCTAGATCTCCGGTGAGTTGGTAGGCATGGGTTTGATACCATACCCACCCGATTCCCCTGACATGCCACGCCCCGTCGCGCCCTGCCCATCCGCGCCGCGTCGGGCCACGTACATCAAAAAGAAATGATGCCACCTAAACAAATGCCCTGTCAAAACGCCATGTCTTGATTCCAGTATCCAGAACGCTCTTCCATCAAACCATACTTGTTTACGTAGTACAATATGGCATCAGACCTAACACCATAATCATCCGCTATGCCATAAACAGATCGTCCCTTATTTACGAACTCAGCCCGCAGCCATTCAGAATCCTTATAAGGGAAATCGTGGACACCAATCCCGTTCAGCACTTTTGCCACTCTGTGCACGGAAACATTTAATTCAATAGCAATATCTTCATTAGTCTTACCACTCTTAATCTGTTCACAGAGCCAGTCACGCCCACGCCATCTATCACAGGAAGATTGGAATCTTTCCTTCTTTCTTTCAAGATACAGATTGCTGCCATAACATTCCAAATCAGGTCCATATATGAACCTTGCAAAATCTATTGCATCAAGAACACTGCCGTACTCAATATTATAAGCCCCCGATCTCTCACCATTCTTCTTAATGTATCCACCAGGAACCCAGTTAAGCTCTACAGCAGGCAAAGAAATAAGTCTCGTTAGCACGTTCGCAATGTCACTCAAAAGTCCTAACGAACCGGAACAGAATTCAAAATGAGAACCACCTTTTCTTACAAATCCATCGCCGTCAAAAATCCCCCTGATACAATGCGAGACCAAATCGTCTCTTTCAAGTATACAATCAGGAATTCTTACAGTATAGCTTTTCTGTTTGCCATTGGGAATGCCAAACTTGTCTGTCATAATTTCGCGGGCGTGCTTGGAATTAAAACTAACTTGCCATGCATTTGACATTTGATGGAAATTACCACCGCTCATAACAGACGAGATTTTATCTAAAATCCTTCTATCTTTTTGTACTATCTGAATTACATACTGTTCTGTACTAATCGAACCATCAGCAATAATCATCCCTATAATATAAGCACCATCGGTAGTCAATTCATCAAAGAACTTGTCATTCCACGATGACTCACAGTTTTCAGAGCGAAGGTGAGCTACCCAGTCCCTTCTTGGAATGTCAAATTCGTCAAGCCATTCGCAAACAGTCTGAAAACAACAGCCAATCCCATCCGCGATTTCGTATGTACTTAGTTCCTTCTTGACATATTGCTCCAAAAGCCATTCTTTGTTTCTATATTGTGCATACTTAGAAGGCGGTGGTGTATGTCTCCGTGGAACATCATGTTTCTCCAACCACCTTAAAATCGTGCATCTTTCAACCCCGGCAAGATTGCCTATCTTAGCAGCAGAAAGACCTTCTTCTAAATACTTCTCCCGCAACCACCCGGGATCATTCTTGCATAACTGATTCGCACGCTCATTAAACGGGATTTTGTAGTGCTTCATCCATTTTTGAATTGTGCCTCTGTCAACACAACAAATAGCACCAATATCTTTGGTAGATAATCCTCTCTCAAAGTACTGCTCCCGCAACCATGCTTCATCCCTATACAATAAAGAAGAGATATGCGGTCGCACCTCCCTTTTAGGAATACCAAACTCCTCCAGTTTATTCAACACGGGGTTCTTACTACAACCCAAAAGATTGCCTATCTCTTCTGCGGTTAGTCTTTCAATTGAGTATTTCTGTTTTAACCAAGTCGGAGATTCAAGTTCTTCAATTCTCAATCGCGCTGGCATATAATACTCCTACTAATCAACACTCAGGAAGTTGGTCTTGGCTATAACCAGAAGCGCCAACCATTACGAACAACGGTAATGTTCCCTCTTTGACTCTTGTCTGATCTATGAAATGAATGCATGAAACGTGTGCTGGAAACATTGTAGCATCTGACTCGTCTAGCCATTTATTACAGTATTCCATACATATTGGAATTGTATCTCTTTCGGGATCTGAAGCTGAGTCGGGAGCAAGATGATATTCTAATTCCGCCTCCCCTGCATTCAGCATCCAAAACATCCCCACCTCAGAACCCCACTCGTTCGCAAACTCCGTCGTCGCCACCTGCTCCGTGTGCCAATCCTCATAATCAACCACAAACTTCTTCGTCAACTTCAGCAGCTTATAGCGATCCAGCCCCCCCAAATCCCCATGTTCTTTTATCCATTCCACCTTCGCCTTTTCAATCCACGTGGGAATCTTCTTATTAAACGTGTTCGCGACATCCTGTGCACTCGTTTCAGCCCGATCCCTCGCCGCAGCCTCTTCATCCGCAGAAAAGGAAAAATCACTGGGCAGACTCTTCCCAAATCCACTGCACAGATGAGTCTCCAAAGCCGATCTTCGCGTCTCCAAACCCTCGCTATACAGCGCGTCCGCCATATCAGCAACCCAGTCGTCCCCCCGTGTCAACTGCCGGATCACCCATTCCTCAGCGTCCTTGTCCTGCTTCTCAACCAAAAATGGCGCAATTTTCGCTAGGCCATTGTAGAACTTTTCCAGCAAGTCTGCCGATACCATCACGCCATCAATCGAGGAGACACGTGCAACCGTCTCTCTCAGAGAGGTTATTCTTTTTTGCACGTTCAATGGCAAAGACTCGAAGGGTGCGTCCACATTCCAACCTCAAATAATTTAATGCTCCGATTATATTATACCATAATCGTGAGCATTTGTCAAATGCAAAACAGGTTACCAGACGAAAATCTCGTCGTCGTCAGTTTTCTCAACCGTTGGATCAGGGACGTTCACCTTTTCCAGCACAGCATCGCTCTCGATTCGTTCTACAACATGCCCACACCTTTTGCAAACTCTAGTAACGCTCGCGCGCTTGCAAATCACGTGCAATTCTGAATGGGGACAAGGCTTCGGCTCAATCGTTTTTTCTGTCATTTTAACTCCACTAGTTCTGTATTTGGAATCGCTAAGCGCAGAATCTTCTCGTCAGAAATCCGCAACACCGTGGCGTCTAGAAGAAAAGGATGACACGTCAGGACAATGGGCTCAAGAATTTCATAAAAGCGCCCAAATCGAAAATATACATCCCCCTTTTAACATCTTTCCATTCTATTGAGTTTGCTTCAACTGTTTTCTTTTCTGTCATTTCATCTCCACAAGTTTATTAAATCCATTCCCCTCGACTCGCAACTTAACGCCGCAGTCAACTAATTTTTCCTTGCCACAGACAGGACAACTTAGGCGGTACACACACCTGTGCGTGTCAGGGTTCTCTTTTCGTTCCTTCTTCACCACGTGACCGCAGTTCTTGCACAGAAGCGTTTCTTTATCGAGATGCAGCCACAAATGCAGTTCGCAACAACCCACAGTATCTACCCTAGTATGCCGTATTCGTAAAATTCTGCAGCGACAACATTATCGAAATCCACCATTATCGCCGTCACGCCAGGATCCGAAAACGGTACTTCTCCACGAGTGAAGAAACGCTTCCCACTCAACGCCCTGAAATCGGCCAACGTCTTGATCTGATCGCTCTCAATGGTGATCTTCGTGCCACTGTCAACATACACCACCACCCGGGATTTTAATCCAGGTGTTCGCGATAACGCCCCTTTAATAGGCATAATTCAAGCTCCTTTTCCTCTAATTATATTACAAAACTTGGCTGTTGTCAACCAGAAGGCCGCCCATCGCTCTCTCATGCCAACCTCAGCAGATCGCCCGGATCACCCGACCAACCTTCCACCGGCTCAAACCCACCTGGGGAATGACCTGGCCGGGCATCAGCAGTACGGACACGGCTATCCCAACTTTGTGTTTGGCCAGCACCTGCTCGACCTCCTGCGACGCCGCCTGAACGCGGGCCATCTGCTCCGCCAGCAGAACCTTTCCCGTCATGGCGACAACCTCAGCAAGTCACCTTTGGCGTTGATCTCCATCAGCAAATGCCCGTCAATGGTCTTCTTCATTCCTTTCGGCAGCAACTTTTCTACCTCCTCCCGCTTGCGGTCCATCGTGTAGACGATGGTGCGGGAGGGATAGCCGGCCTTGCTCATGATCACAGTGTGTGGCGTTCTCATTGTCCTGGTGATCCAACCGGCAGCCACCAGGTCATCCTCATAGCCCGGCTGCTCATCATCGCCATCGCTCCGTGCGATGGCCAACTCCCGGCTAATCAAAAACTCAGGCAAATCTATATCGCCGTTGGCATCGGTCGTCAATGATGCTGCCTGTATGAAGATCCTCGGATTGCCAGCGTTCTCCGTTGCTCTCTTGGTAGTGCCCTGATAGCCCCTGGTAGCAGTGACGCTGTTCCCGACAATCCCTGTTACCAGCATTGCCTCGGCATACTGCTCCACCCGGATCACATCACCCACGCTGAATTTGGTTCCATCGGATACGGTAAAGGTCGTCGACACATCCGTCGCGTTCAGGTCCGTGCTCAACGTCGCCAAGCTGTCTTCCCAGATGTCCGAGTATCCAGGCAGATCCAGAATCCTGACCGTCACCCCCGCCAGGCCGTTCCCGTCTTTGTCAATGACCTTCAACGCCAACGTGTTGCCCATCAGCAGGGTATTGCCAATCTTGGCCGCGTTGTCGCACTTGCACCACATATAGGGCTGGTTATCGGTCTGGCCCTTGGCTTCGTAAGTGCCATCTACGTGCAACGCACCCATTCTGCTTCCCCAGGTAATGTCAGTTGTCGAGTTGCGTGTCTTGGGTCTGGTCGCTTTTGTATTATCTGCCCAGGTGTGGGATATGGTCCCGCTGGTTCCAAACCTGACCACAGCATCCGCAACCTCCAAATCATCCGCCCGGAATCTCAGATCCTCTATGATATTGTTGACGTAGGTCCCGGCATACAGCGGCATGGCATTAGCTGAACGCAAACCCACAATGGAATTTACCATCGTGACGTTCACCACACCTTCGTCCCATAATCCCCCATAACCATACGGGTAAAGCTCGTGCCCGGACCAGGTTAAAACGGGCCTCCGAATCAGGTTATAGATAGTTGATCCGGCTTTGCACTCGAGGTTCGTTTTCCACGGATAGAGACCACCGTACGTCGTGTTGTTGGTCGTATAGACGACGCCGAACATGCCAAGTATGAAAATGTAGGGCGCAAAGTTGTAAGAGCTGTTTCCAAATAAAAGCGTGGTAGTGGTCGCCTTAAAGTACGGCACACCGTTGGTAGTGTACAGCATCCCCCGCAACTGGAACTGGCAATCGTGAACATAGAGACTCCCCTCCACGGTATAAGGCACCTGGTCCCGAAAGTCAGCGTGGGCAACAGTCTTGCAATTGGGTGGGCAGACCATATCTACCACTCCCCATCCACCCGCCACGTCTGCCGCGTAGATGTCGTAGGGGTCAATCACCTCGTCAGCGTCCGACGAGACATCAATCGCCGAGATCCCACTTTCCCAATCGCCGTTGTACCTGTTAAAGACCAGGACGGACCCGACCCCACCGCCATCAATAATGCTAAGTAAGCTGGTAGCCCCAGGAAGCTCACTGTAACTCGTTGAAAACCCACCCAGCGTGTTTTTGCTATTGACCGGATAGGAGCCCGACGTAGTGGTCCTCTGTACGATGTAGACGTTCGCATTGGCTACCGCGTTCCAGGACACGGTGATGGTCTTGTTCACCGCATCGGCGGTAGCCGAGACTTCCGCCGAAGGGATAGACAGCACGGGCAGCACACTTTGGTAGTACCTCACCGCCACCACGCGATAGTAATACGTCGTGCCTGCCGTCAGGCCCCCTCCGGCGCTGAGAACAGCCTGCACATTGACCGGCGTGCCAACCGTGACGAGGGTAAACGTCTTGGTCACCTGACCTCTGCCTCCAAGATGGCGTCTATTTCCTCAAGCCTGGCCCTGATGGCCTCGAGGTCCCGCCGGTAATAAGGGTCAACCATCTTGCCAATTTCCACCAGTTCTTCCTGGGAGGGTTTGGGCAAGGCAAACTCCACCTCCAGCCTCGCTTTCTCCCGTCTCAGGTCTCTCAAGTCAATCCCATCCTCGGCTACCCTGTATCTGATGGCCGTGTTATTGTTTACCTTGACAATGATCTCTTTCAGTTCCGAGCCTTTTTGTAGTCCGTACATTGCAACTCCTAAATCTTCGTCACCGTATCCAGGTTTCCACTGCCATCGTAGGTCAGTGTCAGCGTGGCAACCGTCGCCCCGCCCGCGCCGCCAGTCTTGTACACGGCAGAGGTCAGATTACCATTGACATCATAGCCGCAATCAATGAAGTCATGTTCATCTATGACCAATCCGACCTGTTCCTTGGTATGCAATTCGTCGGTAGCCACGGAATCAAGAGCATTGCGCAAATCATCAATGAGCTGCAGGGCCGTGATCATCGTGACCTGATTGGCCGCCGTCGCCGCGCCGGGAGGCAACGGCAAAGCCGCCGCCGAGATGGGCACAGGGTTCGCCACACCCACGTCCACGTCGGCGATCTGGATGTTGGCGTTGCAGTTCAGCAAACCGTGAATGGGTTGGACCACAATCACAGCACCCCCAACCCCGGCATCAACTGGGATAGGGTTAGCCGGACTAATGTCCACATTGCCAACCTGAATACCCACTTTCCCAAGCAGCCGCTGGACTCTATCTACAATATCGACATTCTGAGCATAAACAGATGTGCCAGGAGGAGCCTGAGACGAATCAGCCTTGGTTAGTTTAGTAAACCATCCAGGAATACCATGTACAAAACCGGCAATGCCGCTAGGTAGACTCATTTACGGGAACCCAAACCGCATAAGGAATAACTCTAAAATCCAAACGTAACAACTCACCAATGACACCGGTGCTTCCGGCCACTATCTCGTCAGTCTCAAAAATAAGTGGCCCGTTAATCTGCCGAAAGTCCTTTTCAGACATCCCATTTCGTGGCCTTATAACAACAGGATCCCTCCGGCCTAAGTAGACGTAGAGCTTACATGCCTGTGCAGGAGTCTGTGCTATGCCAAAAAAGATGTAAACCATTGAGGTAGACTTGCCATCTAATTCCTCCCACTTGACAAAAATTAGAAATATGGTATAATATATCCAGTCATGGTTTAATTGTAAACCAAAAATGAATGCGAGCCATTGAACCACTGAAAAACCATTTCCGCAGTGCGAACTCACGAAAGAGAGCCAATTGGCTCTTTTTCTATTCTGCCCATCCCCCGGCCTGAATCAAGCCATACCAATCCCCCACTCAAATGGGCAATGCCCCCATCCCCTAACCCTTTGAATTATCAGCCTTTATTCATCCACCGCTTCCCTAGCATATAGAGTCCAGTGGCAGTCAGGCCATAGATCAGACCAGAAAGCCCGGCCTCGATCCAAGGAGCCAAATCAGGCAGATACGCAGCAAGTTGGACAAGTTCTAACAACGCAATGCCTACCGCAATAGCCCCTACCAGACACCAATCGCTGGGAACGCCAAATTTCTTCAGCACCTCGACTAAGCCGGCAATGATAGCAATAGCCTGTGGACCAGCAAAGTCTTGCAGTTTCATTATGGTTCACCTCCTTTCCAGAATTTATTAGACAACAAAAAGGGGACTGACAGCTACTGTCAGTCCCCTTCATCTTCTCGCGGGACAAAACTATTCTCTAGTGTGTATTATACCCCAATCTAATATTTTGTCAAGCAGGGAGTTTGTGCTATCTTATTCAGCGCATCACCGACGTAAACCAGTGCCAAGGCCACGGCCTTCAACGCCTGAGCCTTGGCATACTCTGCACCAGGTGTAATATCTGTTTTTTCAACTGCTTCTAAGGCAGCTTCGCGACTCTCATTAGCATCGGGTTTAGTAATATCCATCTCGCCCTCCATTCACAAACTTGCTTGCCATCTCTGCTTTCGTCATATCCCAATCCCAATACTGTTGCCTTGCCACTTTCTCCACATCCCCAACCTGTTCAATAGTCAACTCGTGGTCCAGTACACAGCCGGCAACCGAAAAGAACGGATTGAGATTTCCCCTCAATCTAGCGCTTCTACCAGGCAATGGGAAATCCTCTACATTGCGCATCAGCAACGCGCGCCTAGACAAGTCAACATCTGCCCCACTCAACACCGCTAAGGTGAGAAGAACCAACTGCTTCTCATCCTTTGGCTTCCCTCTTCGTTTCGCCGTAAACCAAGTAGGCATCAGCTATTCCTCCTCATCCGGCACAATTCGATGGCCGGTTAAGGGCGCAACTATCTCAGTCAAGTCCCTTAGTACACTGATCAATTGCTTGAACAAGACTTTCAGCTCAGGATCCAATTCAATTTCGATTTTCATTATCAGGCTCCTTCTCTTTCAATTGAACATTCTTTCACAAGAACTTCCCACAAGCCCATCAAAGACGCAGGCAATCTCTGACGCATTACAGAATCAGGATCGACCGGATTGATCAAGTGCGCAAGTTCGTGAGAAATCAGCGGCACCAACGCCCAACGATATTTGGGTTCCAAAATACGACCGTCTCCGTAGGTGACGATCACCTCCTGGATACCAAACCTAGCCCGACCGGCCACAGAGTCGCCTTCCCCTTTTTCTATGCTGAAATCAATCTGCCCTTCTAGTTCTGGAAAGTACTTTTCAAGCACACTTTGCGCCATGTCCAAAACTTGCACTTCGTTATCCATCATCCTCCTCCTTTTCAACTTCTGCAATCAATTCTCGGAACTCTTTTTCAAGTTCCCCAGACCACATATTTGGCGAGGCGCCATCTATTTCCAAGTAGCCCATGATAGCATGACCATCACTCAGATATTGTCTCATGGCCTTTTCCCGTGCCTCTTTTTGTGCCTCATCAAAGAGATTCCCCCACATGAACAAGTTTTGATACGCCTCATTTATATTCCCTGCCAATGCACTATAGAGAACGTGACAAGCCAGTCTAATCTCTGCGTTCTCTGTCTTAATCCCCTTAAGTGCATATTGGAACGCTACAAGGCGTTGTTCAGCCAAAGCAATACGTTCGAGAGCCACTTTAACTACTTGACTCGCCTTCATTTCTGCTACTCCTTTCCAAACAATTCTAATACACAATTCTCAACAGCAACACTTGTTGTCATTTCATCCCACACTTGTTTCACGGCCTTTTGTCGCAAATCATACCCATCCTCAGCATCAAAACTGCACTTCTTCATCTGCATCTCAACCGCATCGATGAAGCAACTAAATCGCCCACCGTCACACAAGTCAAAAAACGTTGGGTCGAAGGTCGTATGCTTCATCACCAATGGAATCATGCAAGCATCGAAACCAATCTTGTAGGGATGTGGTTTCTGAACCTGTTCCCAGAACAAATCAAGGGAACCGTCGGAAAACTCTCCCGATCCACCTATTCCCCTACCAACAGGCTTGAATCGCAAGAAAATCACCGCATTTGGTCTTACCCCTGACTCATCGAGAAAGTGCAACAGCGCGTAAGCATCATGGGTTTTCTGTTCAGACAAAACGAAGTGAATATTTGTCTTGACACCAGCGGCGCAGAGTTTCTCCATGACTTTTTCGGCGGGAATCCAGTCGTGCCAACTCACGGCTACCGCGCCGCAAAACTCGCGGCTGGCGTCCAGAATCTCATCAGGCAAGTACCTCCCATTCGTGCTATAGTTAGGGACAATACCGGCCTTCCGTGTCAGTCGCAAGATGTTCACAAAATGTGGGTGACAAGTTGGTTCCCCACCACCCAACGCAATCTGGAAAACTCCCAACTTGGATAATTGTACCAAGATGTCCAAATAATCTACTATATCACAATGCTTGCCATGTCGAGAACTTCCCATGTAACAATACGAGCAACCATTCTCGCAATAGTTAGTGATCTTGCAATCCACCAGCTCAGGTGTAGAGGCATAAATCGGGTCAGTGCCATCAGCAAGCTCGCCACGGATGGACATGCCGGTATTCTCGTCAAAGACGGTAACGAATCCTTGTGTATCTATCCTTCTTCGCATTTCATTATCCTTGATGTGCGTTCCCGAAATCGCAAATAGATATGATCTGCCATGTTAGTGATACTCCATCTCAGACACAGCCGTCTTCGCAATCGCATCGAGATTCATGACCTCGCCACCCATTTCTTCGTCACTGGAACGAACGAAGATAATGTTCTTGATACCAATCTTATCCAGCAAACCGCGCAGCCAGCCCGTCTGCGGATTGGGAAACTCTTTATCATCCTCAGTCAAATATTCAAGGAAGGCTTTCACAGGCTCCCCCTCAGCATAGGCGGAATTGCGGCCAAGGTCATAACGATACGGCTCGGCAAGCCACGAGTTCTTTCGCACCAGCTTTAGCTCCTCCTCCGTCAACGTGCTCTTGTCCAAGACGTAGCACGTGCTAGACGAATTGGTCACGAAATCCAGATGCACTTTCATTCTACCTATCTCCCGCTTCGCCATAAAGTAGCTTCAACC
>Ga0180732_1000499_pt1 | contig 33417 bp, 22 predicted proteins | sample KR11_01MetaG_FD_148674 | JGI IMG/M metagenome (GOLD analysis project Ga0180732, IMG submission 148674) | Groundwater microbial communities from the Olkiluoto Island deep subsurface site, Finland - KR11_0.1 MetaG | ecosystem: Environmental > Aquatic > Deep subsurface > Groundwater | place...
AAGTTTCGTACCCTTTATTGGCCACTTTTCTATAATTTTTAAAGCAGTAATTAAGTTTTTTCATACAGAATTTGAAAACATAGCTCTGTCTATAAGGAGAAAAACAATGTGTCGTTTATTCGCAATAACCAGCGATAAGCCCTTGTCTCCGATGAAAGCAATAGAAGCTCTGGATGTTATGCGTGAAGGGCATGATGGCTCTGGTGTAGGCCTTTTTTTGCGTGATCTGGGAGGGCCCTTTGAAAATATGAAGGATGCCCCCATTATGTCAGGCATTTTCAGCGAAAAGGGGCTAAGACGTCTTGACACATTTATGATGGAAGTTGGTTTTATGACCAAATACAAACTGACAATTAAAGTCCCTAAAACGCCGCCGCCAGGAGTGCCGAAGAGAGATATTTATCTTATACGTGCCTATGAATATCCAGAGGAATGGGATGGATTAAGTCGTAAGGAGTTGCATGAAAGACTTCTTATAATACGTCTTCAGCTCCGCGAAATGGGGGAAGAAAAAAGGGATATAATCATATTTTCCTTCTGGCCGGACACAATTATGATCAAAGAAATCGGCAGCCCCATGGACGTTGCAGACTATTTAAAACTCGACCGCAAAGAACTGGAAGCCAGAGTAATAATGGCACAGGGAAGACAAAATACAAATTATGAAATTAATCTTTATGCGTGTCATCCTTTTTTCATACAGGGTTTTTCCACTATGACCAATGGAGAAAATACAGCATTCATACCGATCAGGGAATATCTTACATCAAGAGGATTTCACGGGTATATGGGATATCAATCAGATTCAGAAGTCTTCACGCATATTCTACACTATACATTTACAAAACTCGGTCTTGGTATTGAAGCTTATAAACATATTATAACTCCGCTTCAGAATGAAGATATTAAAGATCACCCAGATGCTTTCTTTTTAAAACAGTTAAAACATTCTTGCAGAAGACTTATAATAGATGGACCAAATTGCATTATTGGATGTCTGCCCAACAACACCCTTTTCATGGCTCAGGATAGAAAGAAACTGCGTCCTGGTGTCGTTGGAGGAAAGCGGGGAGTCTTTGCCTTTTCTTCGGAAATATGCGGACTCGACGCCGCCCTCCCCGACCGTGACAAAAATAAAGATTTTCAACCAATGCATCTTGACATAGCCACAGTAAGCCCTGAGCGTCAGGAGGTTAAAATATGCAGTCAAACAGACCAATTGCCCCTTCCACTTTAAGTGTAAAAGATCTGCCCTGGCAGATTATTTGGGACAAAAACAAATGTACTCTTTGCGGAAAATGCACTGCTGTATGTCCGGTAAATGCAATTGAACTGGGAGTTTTCCGTAAAAGAACTATTGAAACAAATATGGGGCTGGACAAGAAGCCATCCAATGCTTTTAAGATTTATTATGGAATAAGGCAGAAAACTGATCCGGTTTATAGCTGTATCGGATGCGCCATGTGCAATATGGTCTGCCCCAATGATGCGATAATGCCTGCAAAAAATGACGAAGCAGATAAACTTAGATATCATATCAATCAGGGCGGCCAGCCGCGCCGTCGCGGAGGCAGGCGCAGCAACCCGGGCAGTCTTTTAGACATGATAAAATTCATAAGGATTTCAATGCTGACAGATCCGGCACTTGATGCCGGACGCCATGAATTTGAGCTCACAACGCTGCTCGGAAGAATTTTATCTCCTGAAGAAAATTTATCTTTTATTAATGAAAATGGCTGGATACCTCCTGTAAGGGAAATATATCCTCTTATGATAGGAGGAATGTCTTTTGGAGCCCTGTCGCCCAATATGTGGGAAGGACTCCAGCTTGGTGTAACCTACCTTAATGAAGAACTATCAATGCCTGTTCGCATATCTACCGGTGAAGGCGGCTGTCCTCCAAGATTATTACGATCAAGATTTTTAAAATACGTTATTCTTCAGATAGCAAGCGGCTATTTCGGCTGGGATGAAATTATTCATGCCATTCCTGACATGAAAGAAGATCCATGTGCCATAGAGATAAAATATGGTCAGGGAGCAAAACCCGGTGATGGAGGACTTCTTATGTGGTACAAGGTTAACAAGCTGATTTCAGCAATCCGTGGAGTACCAACAGGAGTGAGCCTTCCAAGCCCACCCACACACCAGACACAGTATTCAATAGAAGAATCAGTTGCAAAAATGATACAGTCAATGTCAATGGCCTGGGGTTTCAGGGTTCCTGTTTATCCCAAGATTTCCGGAACATCTACGGCTCTGGCTGTTTTGAACAACCTGACCAGAAATCCTTATGCTGCCGGTCTGGCCATTGACGGAGAAGACGGCGGAACCGGAGCTGCTTACAATGTGTCCATGAATCACATGGGGCATCCAATTGCGAGCAATATACGCGATGCTTATCTCAACCTTGTCAAAATAGGAATGCAGAATGAAATTCCGCTTATCGCCGGGGGCGGCATTGGGAAAAATGGCAACCTGGCAGCTAATGCTGCAGCGCTGATAATGCTTGGCGCAAGCTGTGTACAAATCGGCAAATACATCATGCAGGCCGCTGCCGGATGTCTGGGGTCAGAGACTGATAGGTGCAACATATGCAACATAGGCTTATGCCCAAAGGGAATAACTTCACAAAATCCTCGCCTCTACAGACGTCTTGATGTTGATATGGTTGCACAGCGCGTTGTAGATGTTTTTCTGAGCTTTGACACAGAACTCAAAAAGATTGTCGCACCCTTAGGACGTTCAACATCCTTGCCAATAGGAATGTCAGATGCCATAGGGATTAATGATTACAACGCTGCAAATCGTCTTGCTATAAAATATGTTGTTTAGAATTAACAGAAATTTACAAACTCAAGTTTCTCACCCACTCTATGCAACAAAAGCTTTAAAGGGCAGGTATTAGATGGTTTTTTTAAAAGAGCAAAATAATATGATTGATATTCTAAACCACTATACCTTGGGATTTGACCAGGACAGGCACATAGAAGGTTTTTCACCAGGGATAAAATGCCGTGCATGTTTCGCTCCTTACAAACTGAGTGGGTATGGTGCCGTTGCCAAAGCCGGAGTGAACATATTTTGCTTTTTAAAAAAACCATCTAATACCTGCCAGAGAAGGTCCATGGGAATTGGTGGTGAGAAACTTGAGTTTGTAAATTTCTGATTAAGGAGTTTTATAAAATTTCTTAATTCGATTCGGAGAATTAAATGAACGACAATCAATATTACATAATTTCCGGCAAAAAATACGGTAACCGTTTAGATTCACGTATTCTTGAAGAACAAATTCAGGAAGCTGTCGCTGATGGTCACAGATATCTGGAGATAAAAGCCTTGGGGCAGCATGGAATTGGAGGACGTCTGTGGAAAGCTGGTGACGAAAAAGTTCATATCAGGATAAAAGGCCATCCGGGACAGCGTGTTGGATCGATGGGATTTCCAAATACATCAATTGAAATCATGGGGCCTGCCTCTGATGATGTTGGATGGCTGAATGCCGGCGCCCAAATAGTTGTTCATGGAAATGCCTCAAATGGAATAGCAAATGGCATGGCTCAGGGGAAAATTTATATCGCCGGTAATATTGGCTCCCGGGGCATGACCATGACAAAACACAACCCTCGTTTTGATCCTCCGGAATTGTGGGTTCTTGGCTCTGTTGGAGATTATTTTGGCGAATTCATGGCAGGAGGAATTGCTGTTATTTGCGGATTTGAAGCCCAGTCGCCCGATAATGTTCTTGGTTTTCGGCCCCTTGTGGGTATGGTTAGCGGGAAGGTTTTTTTCCGAGGTCCCCATAAGGGCTTCAGTCGGCAAAACGCTAAAATTGTACCGATTACAGATGAAGACTGGGACTGGCTTATTAAAAACCTGAAAATCTTTTTTGAAAACATTAACAGGCCGGAACTTTTTGAAACTCTTTCTGATAAAAACGAGTGGCAGCTTTTAATCGCACGTACCCCTCAGGAAAAAACCGGACAACAGCTCCGTACTATGAAATCTTTTCACGAAGAAATATGGGATAAAGAGCTTGGCAGAGGAGGCATATTTGGAGACCTGACAGACCTGGACAGAAGCCATATACCTCTCATTACTACCGGAGAATTAAGGCGTTTTGTTCCTGTATGGGAGAATAAAAAATATATAGCTCCATGTGAAGCAATCTGCCCTACAGGTATTCCAGTTCACGAACGATGGAGACTGATAAGAGAAGGCCTTATTGACGAGGCTGTTGATATGGCTCTTGCATATACACCTTTTCCTGCCTCTGTTTGCGGTTATCTTTGTCCCAATCTCTGCATGCAGTCATGCACCAGGAAATCAGCAGGCATGGTTCCGGTAGATGTAAAAAAACTCGGGCAGGCAAGCATAAATGCAAGCCTTCCCGAACTACCACCATTAAGCGGAAATAAAATCGCCATAATCGGTGGAGGCCCGGCAGGAATTTCTATTGCATGGCAGCTTAGACAACACGGGCATGAAGCAACTGTTTATGATATGTCGAAAACCCTTGGAGGGAAGATATCCTCAGTTGTTCCTTACAGCCGAATCCCGGAAGAAGTAATCACAAAAGAACTGGAAAGGATTAAAAAAGTTATTCCACATATACATCTCCAGCAGCGTCTCGAACGGAAAGAAATCGAACAGATCAGGGAGGATTTTGATTCTATAGTTATTGCTATAGGTGCACAAAAGCCAAGAGTAATTCCTATCGCAGGCAAAGAGCTGATGATAACTGCTCTTGATTTTCTGATACAGGCAAAAACAGGCAAGGCAAAACCCGGAGAAAAAGTGGTTATTATTGGTGCCGGAAATGTAGGATGCGATGTAGCAACCGAGGCATACAGATTTGGAGCAAAAGATATTACACTCATAGACATTCAGGCACCAGCCTCATTTGGCAAAGAAAGAGAAGATGCCGAAGCTATTGGCGCAAAATTCAGATGGCCGGTGTTTACAAAGGAAATTACAAAACAAGGGGTTAAACTTACCACTGGCGAGCTAATTCATGCTGACACGGTTATTATATCCATAGGTGACGCGCCTGATTTAGAATTTCTTCCGGAAAATGTTAAGACAGAACGAGGGTTCATTGTAGTTAATGAACAATATCAAACAAGTGACCCCAAAATTTTCGCAATCGGTGATGCGGTAAAACCAGGGCTCTTAACAGATGCTATCGGATCCGGCCGAAAAGCAGCGAGTGCAATAATTAACATTCTGAAAGGCGAAAAACCTCTTGACTATACCCGGGAGATGATAGATCAAGAGCGAATTACTTTGGAATATTTTGATCCAAGAATAACTGTTTTTGATGATATTGAGCAAAGCGGTTCACAATGTTCATCCTGCGGAACCTGCCGGGACTGTGGGCTATGTGTTGAAGTATGCCCCGAGTCAGCTATCACCAGGAAGGAAATAAAAAACAACGATTTTGAGATGGTCGTAGATGAAACAAGGTGCATTGGCTGCGGATTCTGTGCAAAAGCCTGCCCTTGCGGTATATGGAATATTATAAAAAATGAGCCTATTGAGTAACCGGCCTAAATCACTATATCTGGTAGTGGTACCATAAAAGGTTACCGTTACAGTAATTATTTAAGAGTGCCTAAAGTGAACTAAAGTGCCTAAAATGCCTAAAGTTAAGGAATCCTGCCATTTTATACCTGCCTGCCGGCAGGTAGATTCCTCTCTGCCTTCAACGCACTGGCAAGAAAGTGATTGTAAGTTTTTGTGGCTTTGGTTATCAATCAGCACGCCGAAGGCGTACCACAACTTTAGGCACTTTAGTTCACTTTAGGCATTTTAGGCACTTAACTTAGTGAATATTGATCATGAAAGCCATACTAGCACTTGAAGACGGACGTACCTTTAACTGTCACAGCTTTACCGGGTCAGGTGAGGCTTGGGGAGAAGTTGTATTCAATACAAGCATGACAGGATATCAGGAAGTATTGACCGATCCTTCATACAAAGGACAGATGGTTACCATGACATATCCTCTTATCGGCAATTATGGTATCAATCCTGAAGATATCGAGTCTGAGAGGATACAGGTTTCCGCTTTTCTGGTAAAGGAATATCAAAATTTCCCGAGCAACTTCAGATCAACCTCCACTCTTGCAGATTATCTGAAAGCCCAAGGGATACTCGGCATTGAGCAGTTTGATACACGCGCGCTTACAAGGCATATCCGAAAAGCCGGCGCCATGCGTGCATTCATAACAACCCGTGATCTGGACCCCGCATCCAGTGTAAAACGTGCACTGGAAATTCCAGGCATGGCAGGACAAGACCTTGTAAAAGAAGTAACAACAAAAGTTCCTTATTTCTGGACAGAAGGAAAGCCGGTTTATATTGGAAAAGATGTCTCTCTAAACAAAAATATTTGGAAATACAGCGGAAGCAAGCATTCTGTTGTAGCCTTTGACTTTGGAATAAAATATAATATATTACGATGCCTTGAATATGCTGGTTTTGAAATTTTAGTCGTTCCGGCTACAACCAGCGCTGAAACCATAAAACTTATTGAGCCTGACGGGATATTTTTTTCAAACGGCCCTGGTGATCCAAAACCTGTCTCATATGCTATAAAAACCATCAAGGATCTTTTATCTTACCGTCCGATGTTCGGGATATGTCTTGGACATCAATTATTAGCGCTGGCACTGGGAGGGAAAACATTCAAGTTAAAATTCGGGCATCGAGGCTCAAATCAGCCTGTTAAAAATCTTTTAACGGGCAAGGTTGAAATAACATCTCAAAACCACGGATTTGCCGTAGATATAGACAGCCTGGATAGAAAAGATATTAAAATAACCCACATAAATTTAAATGATAACTCACTTGAAGGATTCAGGCATCTTAAACTGCCGATCTTCGCAGTTCAATACCATCCAGAAGCATCTCCCGGTCCCCACGATGCAAGGTATCTCTTTGATGACTTCACCAAAATGATAAACTAAAATGCCAAAACGCACGGACATAAAGAAAATCCTGATAATTGGTGCTGGTCCTATTATAATCAGTCAGGCATGCGAGTTTGACTACTCAGGCACCCAGGCATGCAAGGCCCTTCGTGAAGAAGGATACGAAGTAGTTCTTGTAAACAGCAATCCTGCAACAATCATGACGGATCCGGAAATGGCGGATCGAACCTACATTGAACCTGTAACTCCTGAAATGGTTGCAGCAATAATAGAAAAAGAACGCCCATGTGCATTACTACCAACTATGGGCGGCCAGACAGGCCTTAATACAGCTATAGAGGTTGCAAAGGCTGGAGTCCTTAAAAAATTCGGCGTTGAGATGATCGGGGCCTCAATTGAAGCAATAAATAAGGCTGAAGACAGAGACCTCTTCCGAACTGCCATGAACAAAATTGGATTGCGCATACCTGAAAGCGGAATTGCAACAAATATGGAAGAAGCGCGTATCATTGCTTCCGAAATCGGATTCCCCATAATTATCCGCCCAAGCTTTACTCTGGGTGGAACAGGTGGGGGAATCGCCTATAATTCCGAAGACCTGGAAAAATACGCCGGCGCAGGGCTGGATGCAAGTTTAATCGGGCAGATAATGCTTGAAGAATCTGTTCTGGGCTGGAAGGAATATGAACTGGAAGTAATGAGGGATAATAAAGATAATGTAGTTATTGTCTGCTCCATTGAAAACTTAGACCCAATGGGAATACACACAGGTGACAGCATTACGGTTGCACCTGCTCAAACTCTCAGCGATAAAGAATACCAGATAATGAGGAATGCCTCTATCGCTATAATGAGAGAAATAGGCGTGGACACCGGTGGTTCAAATGTCCAGTTTGCTGTTAATCCTGAAAACGGGGATATGATAGTAGTAGAGATGAACCCAAGGGTATCGCGGAGCTCGGCCCTTGCTTCCAAAGCAACCGGCTTCCCAATTGCAAAGATAGCAGCAAAGCTGGCTGTTGGATATACACTTGATGAAATCCCAAACGACATAACAGGAAAAACCCTTGCATCATTTGAGCCCACCCTTGATTACTGCGTCGTCAAAATACCTCGCTGGACATTTGAAAAATTTCCAGAAACCAAGGATTATCTCACTACATCCATGAAATCGGTCGGCGAAACAATGGCAATTGGAAGAACCTTTAAAGAAGCTCTCCAAAAAGGGCTGAGATCCCTTGAAATCGGCAGGTATGGTCTTGGGGCAGATGGAAAGGATTTTTCCGACCAGCAGGGGAAACTGCCGTCTTTATCTGAAATAGAGCAGAAGCTTGCGACACCGAATTCATTGAGAATTTTTTATCTTCGCCATGCCTTTTTAAAGGGAATGTCATTAAAATATATTAATGAATTAACCGGTATTGACCCCTGGTTTTTATATCAGATCAAGCAGATAGTAGAATTCGAACAAAATATTCATAAATTCAACGGCACTACTCTGCCGGTATCTCTTTTAAAGCAGGCAAAATCCCTGGGATTCTCAGACATTCAGATTGCGCATCTTACAGGCACCACTGAAAACAGTGTAAAGCAGTATCGTAATTTACATAATATAAATCCGGTGTATAAACTGGTTGATACCTGTGCTGGTGAATTCAAGGCTGCTACTCCTTATTTTTATTCAACATATGAAACAGAAAACGAAGCAAGAGTTTCGGACAGGAAAAAGGTTATGATCCTGGGCAGCGGCCCTAACAGAATCGGCCAGGGAATTGAGTTTGATTACTGCTGTGTACATGCTTCATTTGCCCTTAAAGAAGAAGGTGTTGAAAGCATAATGGTAAACAGCAACCCTGAAACAGTAAGCACCGATTATGATACGTCTGACAAGCTTTATTTTGAACCGCTTACAAAAGAAGATGTTCTCCATATCGTAGAAACAGAAAAGCCTATGGGTGTCATTGTCCAGTTTGGAGGCCAGACGCCCCTTAATCTTTCGGTACCTTTATCTGAAGCAGGTGTCACAATTCTGGGGACACAGCCGGAAAGCATTGATAGAGCAGAAGATCGCGAACTTTTTAAGGTAATGTTAAAAAAACTGGGGCTCGTCCAGCCGCAAAACAGTACTGTAATGTCAGTAGAAGAAGCAGTTAAAGCAGCAGAGAAAATTGGCTATCCCGTTATTGTGCGCCCTTCCTATGTACTTGGAGGAAGAGCGATGAAAATTGTCTATAACCGCGCTGAACTTGAAAATTTTACAAGGCTTGCAATAATTGCATCTCCTGAGCATCCAGTGCTTATAGACAAATTTTTAGAAGATGCTGTCGAAATTGATGTAGATGCCATTTCTGATGGAAAAACAACTATTATCGGCGGAATTATGGAACATATTGAAGAGGCGGGTGTGCACTCAGGTGATTCAGCCTGCGTCCTTCCCCCCTGCAGTATTAGCTCAAAAACTCTTAATGAAATAGAGAGTGCGACAAAAGCCATGGCATCAGAGTTAAATGTTGTTGGGCTTATGAATGTTCAATATGCGATAAAAGATAATCAGCTTTTTGTCCTGGAAGTTAACCCTAGGGCTTCAAGAACAATTCCTTTTGTCAGCAAGGCAACCGGCGTTCCACTCGCAAAACTGGCCACAAAAGTAATGCTTGGCAGAACTCTAAAAGACCTGGGGTTGACCTCTGAAAAAATTCCTTTACACGTTTCAGTCAAAGAGGCTGTTTTTCCTTTTTCCAGGCTGCCTGATGTTGATGCACTTCTTGGGCCTGAAATGAAATCAACGGGAGAAGTAATGGGAATAGATTCGGATTTTGGACATGCCTATGCCAAATCCCAGCTTGGAGCCGGACAGAATTTACCGGCTTCAGGAACAGTTTTTATAAGCGTAAAAGACCGTGATAAACCAGCAGTTATTGATGTTGCATCTCAATTTCATGAAATGGGTTTTAAGATCATGGCGACCCGTGGAACTTCCAAGTTTTTAGAAAATCACGGCATAGCAAATATTGTAGTAAACAAGGTTTCAGTTGGACGTCCACATGTAATAGATGCAATTATGAACAAAGAAGTTCATCTGATCATAAATACCGGCTCAGGGGAAAAAACAAAACGCGATGGATATCACATAAGGCGCGCTGCCATTAAATTCAACATCCCTTATACAACAACTATAGCTGGAGCAAATGCGATATGCAAAGGTATTGCAGCGCTTACTATAAAAAAACTTTCTGTAAAATGTATTCAGGAATATTTTTGATGGATTCTATAGATAAACCACGTGAGGCCTGCGGAGTATTCGGGATATATGACCATCCCGAAGCTGCAAAGCTCTGCTATTTTGGCTTATACGCTCTTCAGCACAGAGGGCAGGAAAGTGCGGGCATAGCTGTTGCAAACGATAATGATATTGCGTTGCATAAAGGCATGGGCCTTGTACCAGATGTTTTTGAAATAGATCATCTGGAAACATTAAAAGGAGGCAGCGCCATAGGGCATGTGCGATATTCAACCACCGGAAGTTCAACAATATTAAACGCCCAGCCATTTGTGGTCCGTCACAGGAACAAATCATATGCCGTAGCCCATAACGGAAACCTTGTGAATGCTTGGGAACTGAAGAATGAGCTTGAGGAATCGGGTTCGATTTTTCAGACTACGATGGACAGCGAAATTTTTCTCCATCTTCTCGTTAAAAATATGAAACTTGGCCTTGAAAATGCTCTGGTAGAAGCTGTGTCAAAATTAAAGGGAGCTTTTTCATTTGTTGTGCTTACGAGTAAAGGAGAAATAATCGGCATAAAGGATCCAAACGGATTCAGGCCGCTGTGTCTCGGGAAACTGAATGATCATTATGTACTGGCTTCAGAAACATGCGCCCTTGACCTTATTGAGGCTGAATATGTGCGTGAAATTGATCCTGGTGAAATAGTAATTATAGACAAAGACGGACTAAAAAGTATTAAAACAACAATACCATCAAAACGCGCCTTCTGTATTTTTGAATTCATATATTTTGCCAGACCGGACAGCATAATATATGGGAAAAATGTTTATCAGACCAGAAAGGCACATGGCAAATGCCTTGCAAGAGAAGCTCCTGTTGATGCCGATCTTGTAATGCCGTTTCCTGACTCAGGGACTTATGCAGCCATAGGTTACTCAGAGGAATCAGGAATTCCCTTTGAAATGGCCATGATACGGAATCACTATGTCGGAAGAACCTTTATTCAGCCGACCCAAAGTATGCGTGAGTTTGGAGTAAGAATAAAGCTCAACCCAATAAAAGAACTTCTGGAAGGAAAAGACATCATAATAATTGAAGACTCCATAATCAGGGGAACCACAGCTAAAACAAGGGTCAAAGCTTTGCGCAAACTCGGTGTAAAAAGCGTGCATATGCGCGTAAGCTGCCCGCCCCATCGCTTCCCATGCCATTATGGAATTGATTTTTCAACAAGAGGCGAGCTGATTGCCTCAAAAATGTCAATTGAAGAACTCAAAAATTTTCTATGCCTGGACTCCCTTAATTACCTCAGTATTGAAGGCCTTTTAAACTCAACAGGCTTTTCTGATCCTGAAAATAAATTCTGCAAGGCATGTTTTGACGGATGCTATCCTGTGGAATTCGATACAAAATTCTCCAAAGATTGCCTTGAAAAAAAGTAGAACTGGTGTAAAACTTATTCAAGCTCCTCGGAAAGAATTATTGCTTCGGCAACACAACGCATTGATTTTCGAGTATCCATACTACGTTTTCTAATCCAGCGATATGCCTCCTCTCCGGTTTTATTCCGACGATTCATGAGGACATCCTTTGCGCGTTCTACCAGCTTACGCGTTTCAAGCTCCTCTTGAACCACCTTAGTTTTAACCATAAGTTCAGTATTTAGTATTGCTACGGCAGCCTGATTTGCCACAGTAATAATCAGGTTAACTTCTGTTTCTGAAAACTTGTGATAGCTTGCTGTAAAACAGTTTAATACACCTATCACCTTTTCATCCTTGACTCGCAAAGGAACGCTAACCATTGATACCAGCCCGAGTTTTTTGGCCATTTCCTTTTCCTTGAACCGAGGTTCATCAAGGACGTTCTCAACAATCAGCGGAGTCTTATTAGTAGCTACAAAGCCAACAACACCTTCATTCATATTTAATGACCTGTCTTTCATATATTCAGGGTCAATGGTTTGAGAAGCTTTAAGACGAATCTTTATCGGACTGACGCTTTCATCTATAAGCCATAATGAACAAATTTCAACTCCGGTCACCCTTGCCGTAACCATCAAAATAAGCTTAAGGATATCTTCCAAATACAAGTCGGAAGTAATGGCTCTGCTTATATCCATAAGAGCTTTTATGTATTTATCGTGTGTTTCAGGCATAATTATTTCTCGATTTGCAAGCGTTCACAGGTTCAAAGGTTCACCGTTCAGGCTTATCTTTCTTTCGATAACCTTGCTCACAAGACAGTTCAGACCTGCCCGACGGATGGCAGGCTGGTTTCGGTGAACCCCTGAACGCTGGAACTGTGAACCTGAGCAGTTAATATATTGACGTGATCCCCCAGATATCACGTGCATACTCAGAAACAGTACGGTCACTCGAAAATTTACCTGTTCGAGCAACATTCAAAATAGCCTTTTTTACCCATACTGAACTACTAAGATAATCTATGGAGACCTTCTCCTGTGTGTTTATATATGATTGCAGGTCGGCGAGATGAAAATAAAGATCACCTTCATAAAGTATCTTTTCATATATAGGTTTGAAAAGTCCTGGTTCATTTTTACAGAACATATTGGAATTTATGGCGTCCATAACTCGTTTTACTGTGGGATTTTTATTGTATAGATCAAAGGGATTGTAAGAGCCTTTCATCTGAAATATATCTTCAACTTTCAAACCAAATATATAAATATTCTCAGTTCCAACCTCTTCCATAATCTCAATATTAGCGCCGTCCAAAGTGCCTATTGTTAGAGCGCCGTTCATGGCAAATTTCATGTTTCCAGTGCCGGAGGCCTCCATGCCGGCAGTGGATATTTGTTCACTCAAATCAGCACCGGGAATGATTTTTTCTGCTAAAGATACACGGTAATCTGGAATAAATACGACTTTCATATGATCACTAATTCTTTTGTCATTGTTAATAACCGCACCAACACTGTTGATAAGTTTAATTATAAGTTTTGCCATAAAATATTCCGGTGCAGCCTTACCGGCAAATATATAAGTTCTGGGAACGGTAAGCATCTTTTTATCTTCAACAAATCTCAAATACTGATAGATTATACACATCACATTTAAAAGTTGCCTTTTATATTCATGTATGCGTTTGGCCTGTATATCAAAAATTGAATCAGTATCAATTTTAACTTTACATGTATCAAAGATCAAATTTGCAAGACGTTCTTTGTTCTTCTTTTTAATGGCAAGAAATTCCTCCTGAAATAAAGCATCTTCAGCAAAATTCTCAAGTTCTTTAAGTTTGTATAGATTAGTAATCCAACTCTCGCCGATTGTTTTTTTTAAAAGTTCAGACAATAAGCGGTTAGAATTGTTAAGCCATCTTCTTGGAGAAACTCCATTTGTTTTATTATTAAATCGTTCAGGCCAATATTCATAAAAATCAGGAACAAGAGAAGTCTTCAAAAGCTCTGAATGAAGAGTAGAAACCCCGTTAACTGAATGGCTCCCAATAATTGAAAGATAGGCCATGCGAACCTGATTAGAATTACATTCTTCAATTATAGACATTCTGCGCAGGCGATCAGGATCATTTGGGAATCTGACCGCCACACCATGAAGAAAGCGGCGGTTAATTTCGTAAATTATCTGCAAATGCCGGGGTAACACATATCCCAAGAGGCTGACAGACCATTTCTCCAATGCTTCAGGCATCAAAGTATGGTTAGTACAACCTATCGTCGCTTGAGTAATAGCCCATGCCTTTTCCCAAGATAAATCTTTTTCGTCTATTAGTACTCTCATTAATTCAGCTACAGTTATAGCAGGATGGGTATCATTCAACTGAATGGAAACCTTTTTAGAAAAGTTATCAAATGAATCATGATTTTTTAAATATCGCCTGATTATATCTCTAATTGAACACGCAACTAAAAAATATTCCTGAACAAGCCTGAGTTCCTTTCCAGGCTTTACGGTATCTGCTGGATAAAGTACCTTTGAAATTGTTTCTGACGAAACTTTCTCTTCAACTGCTTTAAGATAGTCACCTTCATTAAATATCTGCATATCAAACTCATCTGAAGACCGTGCTGAAAATAGCCTTAAATAATTAACAGTACGGCCTCCATAACCCACAATCGGCATATCATGAGGAACACCAACCATTAGCTTCCAATCCATCCACATTGGATTATAATCACCATTTCTGTCTTTAGCATGTTCGATCTTGCCGTAAATTGGAATAATACAGGAGTCCTCTGGGCTATCTATCAGCCAGGGTGATTCTTCGCCAAGCCATTGATCAGGTTTCTCTTTTTGATATCCATTATTAATTTGCTGTTTAAAAAGACCAAACTCATAATTTATTCCATAACCAAAACCAGGCATATCCAAGGTTGCCAATGAATCAAGAAAACAGGCGGCAAGGCGACCAAGTCCCCCATTCCCTAATGCTGCATCACATTCAACTTCTAACAACTCTTCTAAATCAATACCCATTCCCATTAAAGCTTCTTTACAAGTATCAAACATCTTTAGATTATATAGGTTGTTACCTAAAGAGCGACCCATTAGATATTCCATAGAAAAATAATACAATCTCTTAACGCTATCCTTATGATAGCGTTTCTCTGTTTCCAGCATCCCATCGATCATTCTTTCCCTTACCGCAAGAGAGACCGCATTTAAAAGATCATTCTGAGATGCATTTTCCCATAATTTCCCAACTGAATATTTATGATGATAGCGAATGGAATTCTGGAGTTTTGATATCTCTTTTGTTAATTTTTTATTTTTTTTTGACTGCATTCTTATTCCTCTCTGCTCACCTGATTTCCGCCCCAAATTTATTAAACGTATACTTTAATTTATAATTTTAACTCTTTGTTTTAATTTAATATCAGCCATAGATACTATCTTTTATTAATATCAATCACTGAAGAAATAAAATACCATATATTATTTATGAATGTAAATAGCGCATTGCAAGTTATCCCAAATCCAAATTGTGTTGCATATTATTTGATGAACTCATAAAAAGTCGGATTCAGGCGGTATGTCATTTCGACCCCTTCACTTCTGTCATTCCGAGCGAAGCGAGGAATCTTAGTATTTACGCTCAGGGCAGGCTCCGGAAGAAATCTTATATTTTCAATGCGTTAGAGGCTAAAGATTTCTCGTTTCGCTCGAAATGACAAGTATAAGCGACTTTTTTACGAGTTTGTCTTATTTAAGTTAGAAATATATATGATCAATTAATATTTAAAGGCAATTAGTCGGATATAAAAGATATAGCAGAATTCATTGGTGCGCCCGGCAGGATTCGAACCTGCGACCTACGGATTCGTAGTCCGGCGCTCTATCCGGGCTGAGCTACGGGCGCAAATTAAATTGAAATTTGATAGGTTTTTAAGATATACTTTTATTTATGTCAATGATAACTTTACGAAAGCCTTGAAAAACGCTCCCTTTAGAGGTAGTGGTTTAAACCCGATTAATTATGCACGATAATCATTTAAAATTAATGCAACTTGCCATAAATGAGGCTATAAAAGCCGGGCAAAATGATGAAGTCCCGGTTGGCGCAGCTTTAGTTGCTGAATCAGGCAAAATACTCTCTCTTGCGCATAACAGCACAATAAACCTTTCTGATCCCACGGCTCATGCTGAAATACTTGCATTGCGTATGGCAGCGAAGAAGCTTCTTAATTACAGGTTGTTAAATACGACGTTGTATGTTACTGTCGAGCCATGCATTATGTGTATGGGAGCAATTATACATGCCAGAGTATCAAGAATAGTTTTCGGAACAAATGACCCAAGATGGGGAGCAGCAGGATCTATTTATAATTTTACAAATGATCCCAGACTTAATCATCAACCGGAAGTAATTGGCGGAATATGTGAACATGAGTGCAGAAGATTAATTCAGGATTTTTTTCGCTCAAAACGCAATTCATTATTAGTCGAGTAGTATAGTAGTTGAGTTGTCGAGTGAAAAATTTAACCAAATAACTCACAAAAATCTGTGTAATCTGCGTAATCTGTGGATTAAAGGAGCTACACTGTGTCAAATATTGTAATTGTCGGAACTCAATGGGGTGATGAAGGCAAGGGTAAAATTGTTGATCTGCTGGCGGAATTCGCTGATATGGTTGTGCGTTTTCAAGGAGGGAACAATGCCGGCCACACGATGGTTGTTAAAGGTGAACAGTTCATCAGCCATCTGGTGCCCTCAGGCATTTTACAGAATAAAACCTGTATCATTGGCAATGGGATGGTAATTGACCCTTCTGTTTTATTAGAAGAAATAGATTATTTAATCAGCAGGGGAATAAAGGTGGGGCCGGACAACTTAAAGATAAGCGAAAAAGCTCATATAATTATGCCTTATCACAAGCATATTGATAATGCCAGGGAGAAGATGAAAGGCGATAAGAAAATTGGAACCACCGGACGTGGAATCGGCCCTTGCTATGAAGATAAGGCAACTCGCAGGGGGATACGATTCCTTGAATTAATAGATACAGAAGTTTTCAGTGAAAAGCTAAAATCAATTGTAAAAGAAAAAAATTTCTATTTAAAAAACTTTCTTTCCTATGAAACAGTTGATCCGGAAAGCATAATTAATCAATATAATGATTATGCTAAAAAGCTTGCTCCCTATGTTACAAATATTTCCATTGTCATCTATGACGCCATAAAAGCAGGTAAACAGGTCATGTTCGAAGGCGCTCAAGGCACCCATCTTGACATTGATCACGGTACTTATCCATATGTAACTTCATCAAACACAATTGCAGGAAATGCATGTGGCGGAGCTGGCATTGGTCCAAAGGAGATCACAGGCGTTATTGGCATTGTTAAAGCTTATACAACACGGGTTGGTGAAGGCCCCTTCCCTGCTGAACTTTTTGATGAAACCGGCGATGCGATACAAAAAAAGGGAGTTGAATTTGGTGCTACAACCGGTAGAAAACGAAGATGCGGATGGCTTGATACAGTTATACTAAGAAATGCGGTGCGTCTTAATGGGCTTACAGGCATCGCTATTACCAAACTTGACGTTTTAGGAGGACTGGAAACACTAAACATATGTACAAGCTATGAATATAATGGAAAGCCTGTAAATGATTTCCCGGCCTGTCTCAAAACACTTGCAGCCTGCAAACCTGTATACGAAACACTGCCTGGATGGTCTGAAGATATTTCTCATATCAGGAAGTTTGAAGATCTGCCTCAAAATGCAATAAAATATCTCAGGAGAGTTGAAGAGCTTATCGAAACGCGTATTTATATAGTTTCTGTAGGTCCAGGTAGAGATGAGACAATTATGCTGGAAAACCCTTTTGTTTAACGTCATTTCCATTGACAATTTTAAGTCGGCAGCATAAATATTCATGCCGAAGTCGGGACGTGGCTCAGCCTGGTAGAGCACAGCGTTCGGGACGCTGGGGTCGCTGGTTCAAATCCAGTCGTCCCGACCATAATGAACAAAAAAGGAGTTGTGAAATATTTCACAACTCCTTTTGTTGTTTAGAAGCTTCTACAAAAAGGAAAAACTTCTCTCTTTACCTTAACCGCTTTTTATGATAATATTTTTTAATCATTATAACTGGTTGCGATAATATGAAAATAAAAATAGCATTCATCCATTATCACCTGAAGACAGGCGGAGTTACAACTGTTTTAGAACAACAAATAGAAGCTGTCAGAGACAAATGTGAGGTTCTTGTGCTATCAGGAGAACCTCCTGATATACCACCCTTCCCTGCTGATTCAGTATATATCCCCGGACTTGGTTATGGCAGCCAGTCACAAAAAATCTATAATCCAGAAGAAGTTGCTGACAACATAATAAAAGCTATTCTTACAAAATGGAATAATGGATGCGATGTTCTCCATGTTCACAATCCCATGCTTGCCAAAAATATAAATTTTTTAAAAATTCTCAAAGCTCTTCAAAAAAGGGGAATAAAGCTTTTCTTGCAAATCCACGATTTTGCTGAAGATGGCAGGCCTTTATATTATTTTTCTGAAGAATATGTTTCAGATTGTCATTATGGAGTAATTAACTCACGAGATTATAATATATTACTTAAAGCCGGCCTGAAAAAACAAGGCCTTCATAAAATATTTAATACAATCAAACCATTTAATTTTGATAAAAAGAAATCCTGCATAAAAAACTATGTTCTATATCCTATACGCGCCATAAGAAGAAAAAATATTGGGGAAGCAATACTTTTATCACTTTTTTTCCAGAATAATGAAACCCTTGTTACGACTCTTCCTCCTAACAGCATCTCTGATATTAATAGCTACGTTGGATGGAAAAATTTTGTAACAGAAAATAATCTTAATGTAGAATTTGAAGCCGGCTTAAAAAATGATTTTTCAGAGCTGGTATTTTCAGCAAAGTTTATCATTACTACAAGCATAACTGAAGGCTTTGGCTTTTCTTTTCTTGAACCGTGGACAGCAAAAAAAATTCTCTGGGGAAGAAAACTCCCACTTATATGTCACGACTTTGAAAAAAACGGGATTGCACTTGATCATCTTTATAACAGGCTGCTTGTTCCGATTGAATGGATAGGTAAAGATAGATTTTATGAAGCCTGGAAGACATGTGTTTTAAAAAACTGCTCTCTATTTAACTTTAAAATTAATGAAGAAGAAATACAAAAATCTTTTATAAAAATAACCGGAAATAAGAATATCGATTTTGGGCTGCTTAATGAACCGTTTCAGAAACAGATAATTTCTCATGTATTATCAGATAAAAATGAGGCGAAAAAACTAATTAAGCTTAATCCACATCTTGCCCTTCCCTTCTTAAATAGTTTGTTAAACAATAAAGAGTTGATTCAAAACAACATGAATGCTGTTTTGAATCATTACAACAAAACAACTTACAGGAAAAACCTGCTGGAAATTTATTCAAAAATAATTAATAATCCAGTCCATCAGGGGCTTGATAAAAACATATTGCTTTCAGCGTTTATAAATCTCGAACAATTCAGCCTGCTTAAATGGAACGATTATGTTGAGTAAAAATCTTATATCAAATTACATAACTCCGCTTAACCCTATACCAACTTCTTTAAAAAAAAGCGGAAAAATAGACGGAAAGATAAAATGCATACTTTTTGATATTTATGGCACATTGTTCATCAGCGGTTCAGGTGATATAAGCATTGCTGAAAAAAAATCACATAATATACATCATCTTGAACAATTGCTGTTAAAATACGGCATTAAAAGAAAACCACATACTATTTTAGATGATTTGTTCAGCGCCATTAAAAAAAATCATGATGAAATGCGTGAAAAAGGTGTTGATTTTCCGGAAGTTGAAATTGATCGTATATGGACGAGTATTTTAGGAAATAATGATTCGGATTTTATCAGAAGGTTTGCTGTTGAATTCGAAATGCTTGTCAATCCTGTATATCCAATGCCTCACATTAGAGAGCTGCTTTTTGCATGCAAAGATTCAAAGTTTCTGACAGGAATTATATCAAACGCACAGTTCTACACCCCTTATCTTTTTAAGTGGCTGCTGGGATCAGACATGTCAGCCCTTGGTTTTCATCATGATTTAATTATTTTTTCATATAAATTCGGATATGCAAAGCCATCAACATTTATGTTTCAGCATGCAGCAGAAAAACTTAAAAATATGAATATCCAGGAAAATTCAGTATTATATATTGGAAATGATATGTTAAAGGATATTTATCCGGCAAACAAGACAGGATTTAAAACAGCGCTTTTTGCAGGAGACTCAAGATCATTAAGGCTGAGAAAAGATGATCCAAAATGTAAAAACCTTTCTGCAGATATTATAATAACAGACCTGATTCAGGTTCTTGATTTTATGAATTGTAAAAGCTAACCACGGAACAACACGGAGTTCCACTGAAAAATGTTGAGAAGAGTTTTTTTATAATTCAGTGTAATTCCGTGAAAATCCGTGGTGAAATATTAAGGAAAACATAGGGGAAATAAAATGGAATCCAGTAAAAACGTCGATATTACTTACCGGATAGGGGAAGACCCGGAAAAAGATGCCTGGTTTACAGCTTTCTTTATTGAAAACCATATGGATCATTTCGCCTACCCTGATCATGTGGCATCACCAGAGCAGCTTACCTTTATGATTCATATAGAAGATGATGAAAGATATTATCCCTGTTCAGAGAAAATGTTTGAAGCAATTATAAACAAAAATAATTCCTCTTTTATCCAACAAAAATATAAAGAAGTTTTTCAAAGAATTATGGAACTTATTGATAGTCAAATAGAAGATGAATGGGATAAAAGTTTCCTTAAAGCACTTATAAGAATAAAGTTTTTGCACGAAACTCATGATGAAATGATGATTCCCTCTCGCTTGGAAAAAAGGCTGCTCAAAATCTTTCTTAATCGAACCCTTATTGACGACCCCTTTCTCTGTGAAAAAGCCATCCGTAATAATAGAGTTAATAAAGCTATTTGCTCAGAGGCTTTTAAAAAAGCTATAAACCAGATCGATAACACAGCTGTTTTAGAACATCCTGCAACTCTTGCAGGGATTAAAGAATTTATTGAGCATGTTGAAATCAAAAGACTATTATCTCTATCTGTTGAAAAATCTCTTTGGGAATCAGATGAATCAAAAGCCTATAAAGAAGATGATTTTCATAAACTTTTTAATCGCCAAATGATTGGGAATGGTGTTAAACCTCTGCTAAATTTCCTTGGAATCGAGAGCAAGCAAATCCAGTTAAAAGAAGAGCAAGCAAAAAAAATTTTGTGGCTTGCTGATGAATCAGGAGAAATTATAGTTGACATTGCAATAATTAAATATCTCGCAAAGCTGGGGCATAAGATAATTATTGCTTTTAAAGAGGCCCCTCTTTATACCAAGGTTGATTTTATAGATGTACAGGCAGATGAGATATTAAGCAAACAGCTCGAAGGCGCATTTTTTATTAAAGAAAAAAACCTGGGGAAAAACGAACTTGTCGGAATTTTAAGAAGCGACAACAATATAATTGCCATATCAGATGGAACACGTGAAAATTTTAATCCTCTTCTTACTTCAAAAGTTTTCTCAAGAATTTTCAGAGAAGTAGATGGAATAATTTCAAAAGGTCAAGATCAGAAAAGAAGAATTTTTGAAAATCATTTTCAATTTACCAGAGATATATTCAATATTTCAAGAGGTGAGGATGGATCGATCCAAATCCTTTATAAACCAAAGCATCCATCTGTAATAAAATTTTCACATGGCGATCTTGAGAGGAAAGCAAAAATTATTATCGACCAGATGGAAGAGGCAAAAAAAAATGGAATGACGGTCATTTTTTACAGCGGCATTATAGGTTCTATCCCAGGAAAAACAAAGATAGCAAAAAAAATCATGTCTGCATTTATTAATTTTCTCAAAAGCCAGTTTGCAATGACATTTATAATCAATCCTGCTGAATACTTTGAAACCGGAATGGATGCAGATGATTTAATGTATATGTGGGAAATAGTGCAGGGAAGCGGTTATATAGACATATGGCGCTTTCAAAGCTATGATGATATAGCTAAAGCATTTCAGATTATGGATAAAAAAGTTCCGCCGGAATGGGTCGGAAAGGATGCCACATATAGCACTGGATGCACAAAAGAGATGCGAATCGCTCTTGATGTTCAAAAAAAACATCCTGAAATGCAGATCATAGGACCCTCGGTTGAAAAATTTATGAGACGAGATGAATATGGTATAGGAAAGATGTATGATCAAAGGCTAAGCGAACGGCGGGCGAAATGTGCAAGATAAGATAAAAAGCAAAGAGCGGAGAGCGGAGAGTCGTCAACCACTTGACCATTTTCCAACTTGACTACTCGACCAATTGTGAGCGAAGCGAACTAAGTTCGGAGGCATTATGAAACTTCTTTCATTATACAGGGAAAAACTATGGATACAGGTAATGATCCCTGTCTCAGCGGTTGTTGCTATTGTTATAATAGCTATAATAATTTTCAATATTAGAGGGGGAAAAAAATTAATCGATAAACAGCTTTGGCATCAGAGCGATGTGCTTATAGATACGTTAGAAGGAGGAATGTATGATGCCCTGGCTGTTGGCGATAATAACATGGTTAGAAAGCAGTTTCAAAGACTCAATGAAAAAATTCCGGACATGAAAATATATGTTTATGATTTTAATAAAAATATCTCTTTCAGCACAGATTCGGAAATGCCGGGCAAACCTTTGGATATGGTTCTAAAAAGCAGAACTGTTTCTGATGTTGTTGAAAAAATGATAAGAGATGGCAAAGCAACGGAACAGTCTTTTGAAATAACAATCGAAGGAGAGCCTTACGATACTCACGTGCATCCAATTATGAATGAGTCGCGCTGTTATCACTGCCATGGAAGCACACGCAACGTATTAGGAGGAATTGCTGTTTGTTCTTCCGTTAAAAATATATCTTCAGCTATCATAGATACACGCAATAAAAGCATTTTTATCGGTATATCCAGTTTAATTGCGCTTATTATTCTTATTTATAAATTCTTTGATTATCGTGTGAATAAACGAATAAATATATTACTCAAGACTGCAGAAAATGTTGCCCTTGGAGACCTTTCATTAGATGAGATTAAAACATCAGACGACGAAATAGGACAGGTAAACGCCAGTTTCATGAATATGATTAATTCACTTCAAACGGTAACATCTGTATGTGAAGCTACTGCTGTTGGCGATTTCACTAAATCTGTCGAGATCAGAAGCGAAAAAGACAGCCTTGGAAAATCAGTAAACCAGATGGCAGAAAATCTCAGAAATGTTGTAAAACAGGCAGGCCGTATAGCCGAAGGTGATTATTCTATTGAAATACAACCACATTCAGAATATGACGAGCTGGGAATCGCACTTCATAAAATGACCAGCGCATTAAAAGAAATGGTCGCTGATTATGAAAGACGGAATTTATTAAAATCCGCCCGCATGGAATTAAACGACACGATGAGTGGTGAACAAAATATAGCGGAACTTGCTAAAAACATCATCAGCTATATTTGTGAACACATAGGTGCAAAAATTGGAGCATTATATATCGTCGAAAAAGACAAGTTATCTATGGCTGGAAACTATGCGTATCAAAAAATAAATGAACAATTTAAAGACATTAAATTCAACCAAGGCCTTGTAGGCCAGGCAGCCCAGAAAAAGAAACCGATATTACTCACAGATATACCCGATGACTACATAAAAATAGAATCCAGTTTGGGTAATGCCCTGCCCCGTCATATTGTCCTGTTTCCATTTTTAATTGAAGAAACTGTAAAAGGTGTAATTGAGATTGGCTCATTCCAGGAATTTTCAGAATTAGATCTGGAATTTCTGGATCAGGTTTCAGATAGTATCGCAATAGCTGTTAATTCAGCACAATCTCGAAATAAGATGGCATCTCTGCTTGAACAAACAATGGAGCAGTCTGAAGAGTTAGAGGTTCAGCAGGAAGAGTTAAGACAAACCAATGAAGAACTTGAAGAACAAGCGCAAATACTTGAAGAGCAGAAAGAGAAAATTCAAAAAACAAATCTTGAACTTAACAATGCCAGAAAACTTTTAGAAAAAAAAGCTGATGATCTTGAGATTTCCAGTCAATACAAATCAGAATTTTTAGCAAATATGTCTCATGAACTAAGAACCCCCCTTAACAGCATTCTTCTACTGTCTCAGCTTTTATATGAAAACAAAGAAGGCGCACTGAATGAAAAACAGGTAGAATTTGCCCAGACTATTTACTCCTCAGGTTCAGACCTTTTAGCTCTTATCAATGAAATACTTGATCTTTCTAAGGTAGAATCTGGTAAGATGGAGCTTCATATTGAGGATATAAATCTCACTCACTTTGGTGCAAGTATAGAACAAAAATTTAAACCCTTAGCTGTAGAAAAAGATTTGGATCTCATTGTTGAGATTTATGACGATTTGCCCAGCCATATTCGCTCCGACCATCTGAGACTTAATCAGATTGTAAAAAACTTCTTATCAAATGCTCTCAAGTTTACATCCAAAGGAGAAATCAAACTTAAAATAGAAAGGCCTGACACCAAGACAAATCTTTCAAAAAGCGGTTTAGATCCTGAAAAAGCCATTGCAATTTCTGTTTCCGACAGCGGTATAGGAATACCAAAAGATAAATTCAGATTGATTTTTGAAGCTTTTAAGCAGGCAGACGGAACCACAAGCAGAAAATATGGAGGAACAGGGTTGGGTCTTTCAATTTCAAGGGAACTTGCCAGATATCTTGGCGGTGAAGTCCACCTCGAAAGCGAAGAGGGCAAGGGCTCTGTATTTACCCTGTCTCTTCCTGAAGAAATCGAAGGTAAAGTTATAACAAAGAAAACTTCTTTAAAGAAGGACGTTCAAAAAATTCAGCGGCCAGATAAACACGAAAGCGAATCCAAAGAGTTGAGCACCATTAAAGATGACAGAAAAAACCTCTTGCCTGAAGACAAGTCGATTTTGATAATTGAAGATGATCCTAACTTCGCAAAGATCCTATGTGACCTGTCACGTGAAAAGGGATTCAAAATACTTGTTACAGGTGATGGCGAAACAGGTCTTCATCTTGCGGATTATTACTATCCTTCTGCAATTATTCTGGATATAAATCTGCCTGGCATGGATGGATGGGCTGTGATGTCATGGTTAAAGGAGAATCCTAAAACAAGACATATACCTGTTCATTTCATATCTATATCTGATAATAATCTTGATGCCATGAAGATGGGGGCTATTGGCTTTCTTGCCAAGCCAGTAAGCATGGAAAAGCTCGAACAAGTATTTAGAAAAATCGACAACATGATTTATAAACCCCAAAAAAACCTTCTTATAGTTGAAGATAATGAGGTCCATAAAAATGCAATTATTGAGCTTTTAGATGACAAAAATATCTTCATTACCACCGCCTCCACCGGCCATGAGGCTTATGAACATTTAAAATCAGCCACATTTGACTGCATTATTCTTGATATAGGGCTTCCTGATATGTCCGGAGTTGAGCTCCTTGCTAAAATTAAAAATGATGAAAATTTCCTGAATATTCCTATTATCGTATACACTGGTAAAGAACTTACAAAAGAAGAAGAAATTATTATCAATGAATATGCTGAAAAAATCATTATAAAAGGGGTAAAATCTGCTGAAAAGCTACTTGATGATACGACCTTGTTCCTCCATCGAGTTGCAGCTGAGCTTCCAGTAGAAAAACAAGAAATGTTAAGGATGATTCATGATAAAGAAGCTATCTTTAAAGATAAAAAAATACTTCTGGTGGATGATGACATGCGTAATGTTTATGCCATCACGAACATCCTTGAGGGAAAGGGTATGCATGTGCTGGCTGGAAAAAATGGAAAGGAGGGCTTGGATTGTCTTAATAATAATCCCGATATAGATCTTGTATTAATGGATATAATGATGCCTGTTATGGATGGCTACGAAACAATCAGAGAAATCAGAAAGCAGCAAAGATTTAAAAAGCTTCCGATTGTAGCCCTCACAGCTAAAGCGATGAAGGGAGACAGGGCAAAATGTATCGACGCTGGAGCAAATGAATATTTAGCAAAACCGGTTGATACCGACAAATTGCTTTCCATGTTGAGGGTCTGGCTGTATTAGAGCTCTAGACTTTCAGATAAATAATTTCACTGCGTTATCAGTCGTCGACGTATAACTAATACGCCATCCTCCTTCCGGCCTTGTGAAATTAATTATCTGAAAGTCTATTTATTGTTGAGAGGTAATACCTTAGCGCTTTGAATGTATTACACCTGAAGCTCATGCCTGTCTGGTTTGTTTCATAAAGCTAAAGTGTTACTTTGAGATTAATTAAGGATGTAAAACTTGAAAATTGAGAACGAAAACATAGAAATAAAACTCCTTCTCGAAGCTATGTATCTGAAATATGGTTATGATTTCAAGAACTATTCAAAAGCTTCCATAAAAAGACGGATTTTATACAGGTTATCCCGCTCCGGTCTCAAGACTATCAGCGAGATGCAGCACAAAATTCTTTATGACAAACAGTTCTTCGAAATCCTTATTCAGGACTTTTCTATTAATGTCACCGAGATGTTTCGGGATCCTTCTTTTTATAAATCGATTAGAGAAAAGGTAATTCCTGTATTAAAAAAACTTCCTTTTATAAAAATCTGGCACGCCGGATGTGCTACTGGAGAAGAAGTTTATTCCATGGCTATATTGTTGAAGGAAGAGGGTCTGTATGATAAGACAACCATCTATGCAACCGATTTTAATGAAGGAATAATAAAAAAAGCTAAAGACGGAATTTATCCGGCTGAGAGACTTAAAGAATACACCTGCAATTACCAAAAAGCAGGTGGTAAGTCATCCTTTGCTGATTACTACTCTGCAAAATACGACTATGCGCTTATAAATAAATCACTTGAAAAAAATATCGTATTTGCGGAGCATAACTTAGTGACAGATTGGGTCTTTGGAGAGATGAATATGATCATGTGCCGTAATGTTCTTATATATTTCAACAGAGACTTGCAAACTCGCGTTATACACCTTTTTAGAAATAGTCTCTGTAAAGATGGATTTCTGTGTCTCGGTTCCAAAGAAAGCATCAGATTTTCAGAATATTCTGATGATTTTGTTGATTTTGTAAAAAAAGAAAACATATATAGAAAAAAATGAAATACGAAGCCATTGTTATTGGTGTTTCTTCAGGAGGCATGATAACCCTCGATAAAATTCTCAGGCATCTGCCATCTGATTTTGCTCTCAGCATTATTATTGTCCAGCATCAGCATCCTGAGTCAGATGATTTTCTTGCCAGGTTTCTGGATGCCAGATGTAGTTTAACGGTTAAACAGGCTGACGAAAAGGAAATTATTATGCCTGGGAAAATATATATTGCCCCACCAAATTATCACCTGCTGGTAGAAGAAGATAAAACCCTCTCGCTTTCAACAAACAAACATGTTAATTTTGCCAGGCCTTCCATTGATGTATTGTTTGAAACAGCTGCTGATGTTTTTGGTGAAAAGCTTGTAGGAATAATTCTAACAGGAGCAAATGAAGATGGAAGCCGCGGACTAAAAAAAATAAAAGAGTCAGGAGGATTAACTATTGTACAGGATCCTGATACGGCTGAAGTAGCTACAATGCCCAAAGCGGCAATAGCTTCTACAAAGGTCGATTATATTCTACCTCTTGAAAATATAGGGCCTTTTATATGCAGTTTGTATGCACTTTGGTTGAAGGAATAAAAAACATGAACAGAGCAGAAAAAATCAAAATACTTCTTGTAGATGATAGACCTGAAAATTTGCTGGCGCTCGAGAATATTCTGGAAGACCCAGAACTTGATATTATCAAAGCAACTTCAGGTAACGAAGCTTTAGGCTTAATGCTTGAACATGAGTTTGCCCTTGTTCTTCTTGATGTTCAGATGCCTGAAATGGATGGTTTTGAGACTGCTGAGCTGATGAGAGGGAATGAAAGGAGCAAACAAACTCCAATTATATTTGTAACTGCTATAAATTTTGAGCAAAAATACGTATTCAAAGGTTACGAGTCAGGAGCTGTCGATTATTTGTTTAAGCCTATTGATCTATATATTTTAAAAAGTAAAGTAAAAGTGTTTATTGAATTGTATAAACAAAAAAAATCTCTTGAAATCACCACAAATGATCTAAAAAAGACTGTTGAAGAATTAAAAAAAGCAAATCAAAAAATTATTGAGCAGCAAAAATCATTGATAGAGGAAGAGCAACTTAAAGTCTTGCTCCAGATGGCCGGCGCCACGGCGCATGAGCTAAATCAGCCGCTCATGAGTCTTTTAGGATATATTGATTTGATGAAAATATACAAAGATAACCCCGAAAAATTAATTAATTATACAGAAAAAATCAAAGAATCCGCCTTGAGGATATCAGATATTGTGAGAAAAATTCAGAATATACGTAATTATGAAACCAAACCATATCTTGGGGAAACCTCTATTATTAATCTTGGAGATTGAAGATTGAATATTGAATATTGAAGATTTGTAGTATCGCTTCGCTCTGCCTTTTTTAAAAATTGAGGGAATTCCTTCAATCTTCAATTGACAATATTCAATCTTCAATCTTATTCCTTCACGCGTTCCACATATTCACCGGTTCTGGTGTCGATTTTAACAAGTTCCCCCTTCTCAACAAATGGTGGCACCTGAACAACATAATCGGTCTCAAGTGTTGCGGGTTTTGTGCTGCCTGCGGCGGTGTCACCCTTAACCCAGGGATCAGTTTTGACAATCCTAAGATTAACAAAATACGGCAACGAAATTCCTATAGCTCTGCCATCAAAAAAAAGGACATTGCATACAGTATTTTCCTTTAAAAATTTAAGTAAATCACCGACCTGATCTTTAGAGAGAAATTTCTGGTCATAAGTTGATGTGTTCATAAAGCAGTAATTGTTGCCGTCTGAATATAAATATTCCATCTCCTGCTCTTCCAGGTTTGCCTCTTTGAATTTTTCACTGGATCTAAAGGTCTGATCAAATATAGCACCTGAAAGCATATTCTTTAGCTTGCATTTATAAAAAGACTTACCTTTTCCAGGTTTAACAAAGTTAAACTGCACAATAATATATGGTTCGCCATTAATTTCAATTTTAAGACCCTTTTTCAGGTCACTGCTTTCATACATGTATTAAAATTCCTCCTTTTTGATATTAGTCGAGTAGTCGAGTGGGAAAATGGTCGAGTGGTTGACCACTACCCACTCTACCACTCGACTACTTGACCATTAGTTTGTCCGCTTTGCGCGTTTCTTCAACAAACCGCCTTACCTTTTCAAGATCCTTTTGAAACCTTATGGGCCTACCTTTAAAATCTAAAGAATTGGTTCCAGTGCAGCTATCCGCACCGGCAGGACAAACACGCATGATACCATCGAACACATTATCAGGCCCCAGGCCTCCTGCAAGAATAACAGGTATGCTGCTTGATTTGACCAGGTCTGCAGCCACATCCCAATCACATGTTCTGCCGGTTATGCCGACAAAACCTTCGACCGGCTGGTTTTTCAAGGCGGAACCAGATGATTTTACAAGCAATGTGTCGGTCAAAAAATAATCACTTACAGGCTCAAACATCCGTGCAAATTCAATTGATGTAACCCGGTTTTTCATTCCGGCCTGAGCTATCGGGATAGAACGCATAAGCTTGATTTCAGGAAACCTTTCTTTAATATTTTGTTGTAACTGTATCAAATCTTCACAGTTCCCATATATACTGTAACGGCTCGCTATGTCTTCACAAAAATGAAGCATATCCGGCCTGTAATAATCCAATGCCCGAAAGATATTATTCAGCTCACTGAAAAGCATGATCAAGCTGCTCTTCGAATTTGTAGAAGCTATCCAATTCACTGTTTCTTTAACAACAGGAACCCGCCATTCCAGGTCAGAAACAATAACACTTCCGATATGATCCACCCCAAGTTCGATGAGTTTTTCGGCTTCAGCCGGAGTTTGGACTTCATATATCTGAATGATAATATTGTTTTTCATATTAAACGTTTAAATTAAAGTTGACATTTTTCAGGGTCTTTAACATATTCAAATTGCTTGCGCAAATCGTTTAACTTTGACGGCTTCGTAAAAAGTCCATTTTCTGCGTTGCGCTACATCCTTTGTCATTGCGACGTAGCTATAAGTACGTCTCATTCCGCAGGATTTGCGCGCCTTGAAACTGAAGCTTTTTACTTTGCCGTCCTTCGACTTTTTACGAATTCATCAACTTTACTGACCCTACAAAAAATAAGGACTTATAATGATAATCATAATAGATTTCGGCTCGCAATATAATCAGTTGATAGCGCGCCGTGTTCGCGAATGTCATATATACTGTCAAATATTACCACCAGATACTGATATTGATTATGTAAGATCTCTTAAACCGGAAGGCATAATACTATCGGGTGGGCCAGCAAGCATTTACGAAAAACAGAGCCCTGAAATCGACAGGGCGATTTTTGATCTTGGCATACCTGTTCTTGGAATATGTTATGGAATGCAGTTTATGGTTCATTCTCTGGGGGGGACTGTAAAAAAGGCAAAAAAACGCGAGTATGGCTTTGCTGAGCTTAAAATTAAAACTCAAAAAAACTTATTTAATAATGTTGATAAAATAACAAAATGCTGGATGAGTCACGGTGATTCAATAGTTAAGCTGCCTGCAGGATTTGAAATAGCAGGTTCCACAGAAAATACGGAAATTGCGGCAACCGTTAATAAAAATAAAAATTATTACGGGGTCCAGTTCCATCCGGAAGTTCAACACACACAACAAGGCAAGACTATTCTTCGCAACTTTATTTTTGATATATGTGGCTGTAAACGTTCATGGACAATGAAGTCATTTGCCAGGGATTCAATATCAAATATCAAAGAAACGATAAAATCAGAAAAAGTTATTCTGGGCCTAAGCGGTGGAGTAGATTCCTGTGTTACAGCCCTGCTTATACACAAGGCAATAGGAAAGAATCTTACCTGTATATTTGTTGACAACGGTCTTCTCAGAAAGAATGAAGCAGATAAGCTGAAAAAAAATCTTAAACAACATCTTAAAATCAACATTAAATTTATTAATGCAAAAAGCAAGTTTTTAAAAGCATTAACCCATATAACTGATCCTGAAAAAAAGAGAAAGATAATCGGCAAAATATTTATGGATGTATTTGAAGCCGAAGCCCGTAAAATAAAGAATGTCGACTACCTGGCCCAGGGCACCCTTTACCCTGATGTTATTGAGTCTGTATCTGCTTTTGGCGGACCATCATCTATCATAAAATCTCATCACAATGTGGGCGGCCTGCCAAAAAAAATGAAATTAAAACTTATTGAGCCGTTAAAGTATCTCTTTAAGGATGAAGTCCGTCTGCTGGGCAAAGAATTAGGACTTCACGAAGAATTTATCTGGAGGCAACCTTTTCCAGGCCCCGGTCTTGCTATCAGAATAATTGGAGAAGTAACGAGACAGCGACTTTCAATATTAAGAGAAATAGATGCTATTTTGCTTGAAGAGATAAAAAATAAAGGATATTATAAAAAATTATGGCAGTCATTTGCCGTTCTTCTGCCTCTTAAAAGTGTAGGCATAATGGGTGACAAGCGAACATACGAAAATATTGCAGCTATCCGTGCGGTTACCAGCAAAGATGCAATGACGGCCGACTGGGCAAGACTGCCTCATAAGCTTCTGGGAGATATATCAAACAGAATCATAAATGAAGTTCAGGGAGTAAACAGAGTCGTCTATGACATCAGTTCAAAGCCGCCAAGCACAATAGAATGGGAATAAAAACAAATGAATGAAAATGACAAACCAGACTTTAAGATTGGTGTTGATGATGAAGGTGCGGATTCCCGATTCCAAGAGGAAATGGAAAATACACGGATAGAAAAACTAAGCAACAGGATAACTTTTTTTTCAGTTTTTATACCATTTCTTATAGCTGTTATAATTTTTTTAGCATATCTTGATATCAAAAGAAGAGTAACGACGGTTCACGACACTGGAAGCAAGGAGGTTCGGAATCTTTCAAAGGATCTTGAAACAAAATTATCCGACTTAACATCAAAATATAACAAAATTGAAAATAATATTTCTTCCTTACAGGCTGAAAGTAAAGAAGCAACAACCGCTATTAGATATATTAGAACTGCAATAAAAGATAATAATAAAAAGTTTGACTCCACTATAGCTAATTTAGAAAAAAAGATAACATCTTCTACTAATGACCTGAAAAATGTTTCATCTGAATTAAAAACCATTGACACTAACTTTAATAAAAAAATAGCAGATCTTTCCAAACAAGTTGATATTATATATACCAAGATAGATAAAATAAATTCTGATATTTCAAATCTCTCGTCTGCAAAAATAGACAAAAAAGCGCTTGATTCCGCACTTCAAAATGAAAAAAAGCTTTATGATCAAAAGCTGGATCAAATAAAAAGAGATTTCGACAAAAAGATTAGCTCCATACCATCAACTCAGGCTCAACCCAAAACCGTCCTTCCAAAAGATACAAAAACTAAAATTCCAATCACAGAATCTGAAGAAATTATTGAGCAGAATATCCAATAATTAAATTGAAGATTGAATATTGAAGGAATTCTGTTAATTTTACCCGCCCGCCTGAGCGAGCCCCGCCCGCCTCGCCTGAAGGCGAAGCCGATGGCGGGCAGGAGCGATTCCACAAATCTTCAATTTTCAATCTTCAATCTTCAATTGTTTTGCTCTTCAATCTTCAATTTAACCGCTTTTCTATTCTTTCAATATCCTCAGGATGATCTACTTCAGGTGAATCATAAGGGGTTACAACCACCATGATTTTATGACCATGTTCAATCGCTCTGAGCTGTTCCAATTTCTCTATGACCTCCAGCTTTCCATAAGGAAGTTTTTTGAACACTTCTAAAAATTGTCTGGTATAAGCATAAACACCTAAATGCTTATAAATATCATAGCCGGTTGATGAATCACGACAAAAAGGTATCGGCGATCTGGAAAAATATAGAGCAAAGCCCTTGTCGTCAAATGTAACTTTAACATGCTTTGGATTTGTTATTTCATCTTTATTAATAATCTTAAAAGCAAGTGTGCTCATCCCAAGATCCGGAATTGTAAAAAAGGGTTTTACCAGATCGTCAATACATCTGGGGTCAAGAAGGGGCTGATCACCCTGGACATTCACAATAATATCATCCAGGTTAAGACCAATGAGCTCGGCAGCTTCTGCAACTCTGTCGGTACCTGATCTGTTCTCTTTTGAAGTCATGACAACTTTACCGCCAAAATCCTTTACAGCATTAAAAATTCTCTGATCATCCGTGGCAACAATTACATCAGTTACGCTCTCTGCCTGGCTTGCTCTTTCGTACACCCAATTTATCATTGGTTTCCCCGCAATAAGCGCAAGCGGCTTGCCTTCAAACCGTGTCGATCCATATCTCGAAGGTATAATAGCTATTATCTTCATATACTTTATTCACTCCATATCAGGATTTCATTCATAGGATATCTTTACACAGAAATTTACCAATACAAAAAGCAACTTGTCAACGCTTGGTGGCCGGCATTTTAAATTATCGAAACTTTTCCTGTTAATCCAAATCTAAATCCTTATACCTTTATACACACCTTCTTCATGTTGTGATTATATTTTATGATTTACTGGATAGCTATAATGAGAGTTAGCTTTGTTTG
>Ga0180732_1000500_pt1 | contig 33393 bp, 30 predicted proteins | sample KR11_01MetaG_FD_148674 | JGI IMG/M metagenome (GOLD analysis project Ga0180732, IMG submission 148674) | Groundwater microbial communities from the Olkiluoto Island deep subsurface site, Finland - KR11_0.1 MetaG | ecosystem: Environmental > Aquatic > Deep subsurface > Groundwater | place...
ATAATAACGCTATTAACCACAATAATACTTTTCTATTAGTAATTATTCTCCAACAACCACTAATTATGGGCCTACCCTTCATATAAATATGAATAGCTCGTTTTAATGAATGTTTACTTCTCAAATTCGAAGTCAAAACAGTTAATTCTCTAATCTGGTTATTTTGACTCCTCAACACATTCTCTAACCCTTTTTCTCCATTTACCATTATATCATTTAGAATAAAATCAAGCTTAGCTTTTATCCCCTGTTGAGGATGTAATACTGCATCATAAATAGCACATAAGAACTTCTTATCCTTTCTAGACATCCCTCTAGTTTCAATTTTCCGCATATTCTTATTACTCCTGTTTATAAAATTTCAAGGTCATAATTTACCCAACTGTAATGTTAACAGTTCCACTTGCAACGAATACAGTCCCTTGCACTTCAACGTGAAAATATATCGTTCCCGTAGGAGCAATCATAGAATTCGTAGATATAACTGTAAATTCTCCATTTGTATCAGTGAGTGAAGTGCAAAAACTTGGCGTGTCTACAGTCCCGCTAAGATTCAACGCCCCGGTGCCAGAACCATTACCAAATGTTATAGTTTGATTGGCGGGTTTTGAAACCGAACCATAGCTCGAAGTGCTTACCCACCAATGAACTATAAATCTTTTATCCGTAATCGTGCCATTGCTGAAATTTCTTATTCTAACAGTGAATGTCCTTGCAGCATCTGTCCCACCAACGGTTATAAACGGTTTGATTAAACCACCTTCTAATATAAACTTATTTCCCGTAGCATTCCATCGGAGAATATCACCATCCGTTTGTGCTTGTCCCGTTTGCGGGAAAAAAGAAACCACACTGAAAAACAGTATTAAAAGAATTATTTTTTTCATATATTTTCCTTTCATTACCAGACGTGAACGATAATCACAATATTATGCGCGTATAATTCATCGCAATTACTCCGTATTTTACAAGTGTTTAATCCTGTTGAAACCACATATAAAGTTCCTAAAGGAACGCCTGTTACATTTTTCCCCCAACTTGCAGAAACCACGCTTGAAGCAGAAAGTCCTGTTATTGCAACATCAACTTCATCGGTTGCGGCTACTATGGCTGACGTGAAGAAAACACCACGCAGAACTGTTTTTGTAATACTTGAGTTTCCGAGCACTACTGAATTTGCACCCGCTCCAGTAGCATCAAAACCAATTACAATTGAATTAACATCAGAATTGTTGAGTCCCTTTGCTCTTGAACCAATATATAATGAATTACTTGGTGTTATTAATGCGGTAATTCCATCTGCTTGAAATTTTCCAGCACGATATCCAAATGCCGTATTATCGTTATAAGCCCCTTCTAACATATATAGAGCCTCAAATCCTGCTGATGTATTATTGCTGCCAGTAGTATTCTTATAAAGAGCCCCTTCATTCAAACCTGAATTGTAAGAGCCAGTAGTATTGGAAAGGAGAGCGCCTGCTCCCAGCGCCGTATTCATAATACCAGTAGTATTTGATTGAAGAGCAAATTTCCCAAATACTGAACAGTTGTGACCCGAAATATTGGAAACAAAAGCTGATACTCCTACCACAGTATTATTAATACCAGTCATTGTCATATTTCCAGCATTTACTCCAGCAAAAAAATTTGAACTACCATAATTATGAATGTATCTATCATTGCCAGAATAAATAATACCAATCGAAGCGGTGGAAACAGGCAAATGTATATTTCTATATGGATATGTTGCAGAACCCAAATCTATCGTTCCACTCGCATTCGGAATTAAAGCCGCGTTAATTGCAACAGCACTCAAATTGCTCAATGCAGAATTCGCTTTTGCATTGAAAATATCGTAATCGGTTTTACTCAATAAACCCGCCGTAACACTCGCCGTCGAAGCCATCGGAATATTTAATGTGTGAGTAGAAGTTACTGAAGAGAAAGCAGGAGCAGTCCCAGCCGTCCCTATTGCAAATGTTTGTGCACTCGCATTCAATCCACCTAAACTATAAATACCGATAGAAGCTGAAGTAGCAAATTCCGTTGCAGATGCATCACTCCATTTTACCCATACTTTTTTACCCAAACCTGTATAGAAAAACGCATCTGTTAATTTAGGAGAACCTGGAGCAATAGTTAAAGAATCCATTCTCAAAAACGGAATATCTTTTACCTTGAATTGATTGCTACCCGTTACTGTTCCGTCCCAATATTTGATTGAAACAGAATCTTGTGAAAATGCTGAAGAAGTTATAAATACCAGCATTAAGATTGTTAGAATTAATTTTTTCATTTTATTTTCCTTTTATATTATTTTAAAATTTATTTGTCCCAAATTATTATAAATTTACAGTGCAAATGTTCTATAATTGCATTCTGTCTTTTGATGTCTTTTTCTGTTTTGTTTTTATGTGCTTTTTCATATACCTCATAGATAGTATTAGTTTCAACACAATAGCCATCAACAATATATCCAAGAGGATGTATTACAAATTGTCGAATAATTTTACAATTATCGAATTGTTCTTGTTTATCCAAAAGTTGTTTTTCATTTTTACCAATACTTATTCCCGTGCCATTTTTCAAAACTCTATTAAAAGCAGAAATTCTCATATTTTGCTTTATTTCTTCTGGAAGTTTTTTACCTAACCAATATCTTGCATTATTAAGTTTTATTTTTTCTTTTTCTTCTTCGGAATGTTTTCTGCCTCTCATTTTTTCTTTTGTTACTTCTGAATGCGGACGTTTTTTACCAAGCCAATATTTTGTGGGATTCTTTTCTCTGGCTTCCTTCATTTTTTCTTTTGATTCTTTGGTATGTTTATGCCCAAGTGCATTTTTATTTCCTATTCCTGCTAAACCTATATTTTGTTTTGTTGCTTTGGTATGTTTAGATCCTTTTTTTCATAGTATAATATACAATAATTTATTCATTCACGGAAGTATTATTTTATGACCGAGAAGTAAATAGATAACTTCTATATTATTAAATTCATCGGTATTGCTGAAAATTGTGAACCCTTCTATAGTTCGATTTCTAACGCCAAGTTCTCCCAGAAAATTCAATCCATGCCAGCTCGCCAAAACTTTGGCGTTCGGATTCATTCCGCCTATTACGAACACTCTAATGGAATCGCCAACCAAATTAAGTGTTGCAGTGCCATAGCTTCCAGCAGGAAATTGAATTACTTTTTGAATAATCAGCGTGTCTCTCAATATCATTTTTTTATACCATGCTGAACTATCTGCATAAACTGCAGCTTGTTTCACACCACCGACTCTGATAGGAAATTCGGTTTGTGTGTAACCGAAACTCGATAAAAATAAAATCAGGAATATTATTTTTTTCATTCACGTGTTATAAGTGTCAAATCGAAATAATTATTACCGCCTGTGCCATCTGCTCCATAATCCGCCAACTTCAATGGAATTGTCACTATTCCATTCAATATCGTCTCAATCGAATTTTTGACTATTTTTCTATCTTGGTAGTCACCACCGATAATCACCAGCGGGAGTTGTGTGAATAGCGGGACCGCATTCCCACGAATATCGATATTGAGCGGCGCTGTTCCTGTTACGAAATTTTGCCAATTATTTGGCGGTGTAGGGCTTATCTGAATCTTTCTAAATAAGAATGTCGCATTGATTGCATTCTCCGAACCCATCCAAATCTTACCCCATTCGGGTTTAAGAACTCCATCAGCCGCCCATATACCAAATCGAGAAATTTCCGTCCAATTGCAAGTGTAAGCACCCGCCGAGTAAGTCGCAGTCACCAAGATTATTCCTGTATTTGCGGCATCTCTAATTGTCACAGTCAATCCTGTTAAAAATACAGGTCTACCAGCCACTTCGTAAACAATTACCTTTTGCAAACTTCTCGCCATTATATAATCCAAATTCCATCTATACTCAATATCTCATCAATATAAGAGTTATAGGCTATATCTTCTACTGCATCATAATAACAAATATCCAAAATTTAGAAATATTAAACATCTTTATCCTCTGTAAAAGTTAATTCAAAGGAACGCTTTGTTAAATCCCAAAAATTCTTTTTAATATTAACAATACTCAACTTACCTACTAATATAGGAGGTACATCATCAATATAAGGATGTAATGTTAAAAGAAAACCTTTACTTTGCCAAGTCAATAATTTTAACATATCATTCCAAAATTCTTGACTTACATAAGAAAAACTAGCCTTTATTACATAACGATAATCTGCCTTAGAATCACTTAAACTAGAAATTACTTCTTTAGAACTTGTTTCCTCAACAACAGACCAACTTACTGAACCCATATCTGGCCAAACATTATAACGACCAAAATCCACACAACCATCGGAAGGATAAGATAAGCCCGCAGAATGTTCTAATATAATATCATCTAAATATAATATTAATCGATCATCTACCGTAGGCGTCTGCCCAGATAAAGTTCCTACATTAGTAGTTATCTTTATACTAGGGGGGAGATGTTTAATTCCACTAGTCCTAAGATTAACAGGAGAACTCAAATATTTAACCCAACCTGTATCCCTAGTCCCTGTAGTAACTAAAGTTAAAGCACTAAATGTAATAACTTCTGACCAAGAATAAGCTCCGGGATCAATATAAGGAAATATATAAGTAGTAGCAGGATCTACCTTATTACTAGTAAAAATAGCCCTATAAATTATACCTACTCTATAATAGGCATTAGTTACTAGTGTACTATATTTCCAAGGTGAAACCAAAGTAGCTTTAGCTGCTGCGTCCTGACCTGCTTCTAATAAAAATTGTATAAACTGACCTTGGTTTGGTGATCCATAAGGTCCATATTGCATTGATAACCTTTGAGCATAAGATTTTCTATATCCCCCAAGGTGAGTAGTTCCTATTAAAGCATTGACCGTAACATTATTACCTACAGACCATAAGGAAGTAGTTTTAAATCTTATTTTACCTATACCAGAAGTACTCATATCTATAATATTAAAAGGCTCAATAGCATTTTCAGATAAAGTAATATTTCTTGCATAATAACTGCCATCCTTCCAGGATCCTAATAAATATTCGCCAGATCCTAATGTTACATTTACTATAGCAAAATAACTACTTCCTATAGTCTCTACAGAACTAACAGTATTATTAGTAATAGTCTTCCGACCTCTATATCCTAATTGAATTATACCACTTTTTATTCCTTCACATTTTAAAACAACTCCATAAGGAAACCAAGCCTCTGCTTTACCTTGTCCAAATAGAGTATAAGGATCTGATACTTCATAATCTAAAGTAGTATCCGAGTACTTGAGATAGACTATACCTGTAGTTGCTGCACCTTCCTTATTTGTATGTGAAGCCAAGATTTCTAATTCTTCAGTATCATTGTTATCAGTATTAGGTCCTAATCTTACTTTGTCACCAAATTGGACAATATCATCTAACCAAAAATTATTCTCTGTATTAAGAATTGCTTTATCTACATTATCTCCAGTAATAACTGCAGCAATAGTACTTACAAATCGAGTTCCAGTAGAAAATCTACGGTCACGCAAATCCACTGCGATTGCCATTTGCCACGGGTTTCCTTGCTGATATGTAATACTAGCCATATTTATCCTCCTCTACCTACTGCCTTTCTTGCTATTTCCGAAAGGTCCAATTCTCCCCTATCAACAGCCGATTGTATAGTTGACACTAGTAAATCTTGAACTTGTTCCGTAAATTCAGCAACTGAACCACTTCCTATGAAAACTTGATTTCCTGAAATATAAACAACTGGAGAAATAGTAATATCAAGATTTTCAGCTCTTATAGTCCCACCTGTGGTTCTCTCTCCCTCAATTCTACCCTCTGCTTCAGCTGCTGTTACTGCTGTAAATTCACCACCAGGAGTACCACGTTCTAGTGCTGTAGCTCCGAATCCACCAGCTGCTTGTATACCTACACCAGCTGCAACCATTCCCCAATTAACTCCTGCCATTGCTCCATGAGCTCCTGCAATAGCTCCATAAGCCGTAGCAGCAGCAGCAAATTGAGCAGCATATAACTGTCCCACTGGAGGAGGCATTAAAGCAGAAGCAGCAGCCATAGAACCTGCCCAAAGGGCCATTTGAGCTGATTCATAAGCCCTACCTGAAGAACCAATTGCTTGTCTAACCCCTTCTTCAATTAAAGCTGCTCCAACAGATCTTGTAATACTTCTTATAATGTCAGCAGCCATTCCTGCCCAAACTTTTCTACGGTCCGCAGCAGTTTTAGCATCAATTCTTTTCATGTTTTCAGCAAACTGAGCTTGAGTTATTTCTCCTTGAGCCAAGGCCTTCTTTTGTTCATTAACCATATCACTTTGGGTTTTACTTATACCAATAGTAACCTCATACATAGTATTACCAAATTCCTGGAAACCTCCTACCATTTGCTCAATTGAACTTAACCAAGCAGCAGCTTCATCAACAGCCAATTGTCTACGTTTCATAGATTCTTCTTCTGTAATGGTTGTCATCTCAGATTGACATTGTCTATCTATCTCCACTAAGTCAACTTTATATTTAGCCATTGCTCCCATTATTTCATAATTACTCTTAGCATTTTTAAGATTAGCTATATATTGCATCTCGGCTACTTGTTTAGCAACTATAGCTATTTCAGCTAACTTTGCCTTTTGTTCAGCAAATACCATAGTAATTTTTTGGCCTTCGGCCTCGTAATTCTTACCTAAGAATATTCGACTTAAAGTAATCTCCCCTACTCCAAGACCTTCCATTTGCATACTCTTTATACTTTGCCTGGCTGCATTGCCTATCTCAGCCATCTGCTTACTTAATTGTAATAAAGGAGTAGCATCAATTAATGCCATTCTTTCAATTATTAAATCTAGACCCTTAACTAAATTCTGAATATTTGGATCAGCTTCTATACTAACTTTACTAACTCTCTCTATTGGAACCTTAGTCTTCTTACTAATTCTTTCAGCAACCTCTTGTCTTTGTCCTTTTAATAAAGCTTCAGCCGTAACCTTAACTCTATCCATTTCCTCACGTTGTAACTGATAAGCCCTAACAGTATTACGAATAGACGTTAAATAAGGAGCACTATAACCTTGTAATTCTTGTATACTTTCTGCTAAGGACAAATTAGAGTTTGTTAATTCTCTCACCGCCTTTCCTTCTTGATATACAAGTTGTTCAATTTCTCTCGCCAGAGCTCTTCTTAACTCTCTTTCTTTTTCAATAACAGCTGCTAATTCTCTTCGTTTAAGGTGCTCTATAAGTATTGAAGTTGCTAATATCAGAGCCCTTTCTTGTTCACTCATTGCTTCTGCTTTTTTAGCTTCACTAGTTTTTGAAATAGCATTACTAACTTCTCCATATTTAACTATCCACTGATCCAGTACCTTCACGGCAAGACCTTCCCCCTTAGCTTCTAATTGAATTCTAATTGTAGCAAAGACATCTGTTAATCTTTTATTAAGTGCAGCAAGTGCTACTTCCTGATCACTAGTCAAAGCAATACCTGAACTTAACTGCATAAAGTACTGCCCAAATATATCAGAGGCTTCTTTAAATGATTTAGCTGCTAAACTGGATTCTCTATTAATAACCTGCCAAACCTGTAATTGGAAATCAGTATCTGTCTTCAAACTTTCTTCCAATAAACTTATTTGCCTCTTCAAATTATAATATTGACGAGAATAATATTCTTCTCTAATGGCTGATATACCAAAAACTCCAGTCTCATTGAATATCTTCCAAGCTGCATTCATTTCCATAGTCAACCTCTTGTGCCTTTCCATTGTATCTAGAACTTTAGTAGATTTTGAACTCATCTGATCCATTCCACTATTAAACTGTTCAAGACTACGAGATAAATTATTAAGAGCCTTGGGTCCTGATTCTCCTAATTCTTTAAACTTCATTTCTAATTGGGAAAGTTTTAAGGTCTGATCTGTAATATTTGCATGGAGCACGTCTCTTAAATTCTTTATTTGATTGGCTATACCTTCTAATTCACTTTGAGCTTTAGTATAAGTACTAATTAAACGAATAACAAGAGACTCATCATAACCTCTTAATCTAATATCAGCCGTCTCTCTTTCTATAGCAAGTATCCTTTGATTACCTTTTCTTATTATTTTTGCTACGGCCCGTTGATGAGCTTCTTCAGAAATCCTTATCAATAATTGTCCATAAGTAACTGCTCCATATCTTTGTTTAATTATTGTCTCCTCAATTGCAATATCACTCAAGGTAGCCTTCTTCAACTTCTGTATCCTTTCAACAGATTTAGATTGCATCTCCCATATTTTCAATAATTCAGAGCCTGAAGATAATTCCTTTACCATTTCCTCTGCAGTATCAACAAATACCTGTCTACGAGCAAGATGTTCATCAGTAATCTGACTCATCTTGCTCATGGCCTCACCATAAGCACTTTCAAATTCTTGGAACCTACTTAAGGATTCCTCTACAGACTTCACATTTTCCTCAGTAGGATCACTTACTGCTCTTATCTGAGCAACTGCCAATTCTCCTTGAGTCTTTATCATCTTACTATAACTATCATTAGCAGTCTTCAATACTTCAATATAATCAGATCTCAAATACTTACTGTATAATTGAGTGGAAGTCTTTACATCATCTAATCTATTCTTATAAACCCTAACTTTTTCTGATACATCTTGTAATTGCTTTGAGGAAGAATCAAGCCTCTTATTTAATTCATTAAGATCTGCTGCTCTCTGCTTTGCTCCTGCAAACCAATCAATTACCTTGAATGCAGCTACTGCTATTAACATCGGCCATAAGACTTTAAATAATGCAACAAAAGCTGTTTTTAATCCTACTACGGCTAATGCCCAATTATTAGTAGCTCCGGTAGCTGCTCTCATACTAGCCGTCCAAGCCTTAAATCTAACAGGTATATTAACAAGCCATTCTCCCAAACCCTTTACAGAAGTCTTTACAGAATTTATAGTCCTACCAAAAAACCCTGATACAGTATTAGCAGCCTTCATTGCTATAGTATTTGCTTGAGTCTGAGTAGTTAATGTTAACAAATTTTTTCTAACTGCACCAATAACTCCAGAAAGTTGTCCTGAACTTTGTATTTGCTTATATTGCTCAGCAGTAACACTTCTTAATACAACTCCGTGGGCCACAGCATTTAGTCTAGCTGTATATTGAGATAAACTCATTTTATCCAAGGACCTAGCAGCTCTTAAAGACATAACATCAAGCATACCTTGTCTAACTGCAAATTCTTTAAATCCTCGCAGATTAGTTGCAATCAATCCAGGAAGTCTTTTAAAGTTGTCAAGCTGAGCTACTCTATTCATTACAGTTAAGGACTGAGTGACGTTATGAATATGAGGAGCTATACTTGAAATAGAGACTCCAATACCCCTAAAAATTCCACCTATCATACCACCCATCTTCATAGCAATCCATAACTTAATAACCCACATGATAGTAGTAGAAAAGTTATATGCTATTTTTATCACACTTCCCCCAATAAAACCAAATAAGCCTGCTACGTCTTTTGTAAAAATACCTATATCTCTTGCAAAACTCTTCAAACTTGCTCCCAATTTTTGGTTTTCATCTCCCCAAACTTTTATACTACCTACTATATCACCTATAGCAGACATAAATGTACTAACTGCAGGTCCTAACATATTACCTAATGTTACTTGCATTTGTAATAAATTAGCATTGAATTGCATAATAGCTCCACTGGCAGTATTCATATATTTATCAATATTACCAGTAAATACTAAACTCTCTCTCAGTATTCCTTCATACTTAGCTTGACGTTTTTGAAGTTCAGTCAAGGCTCCAACTGTAGTACCAATACTCGCAGCAAATTCTTTATACATGATGGACAAGTTCTTCGTCACCCCTGCATTGTCAATCATAATACTATTGTTCTGGATAATCGAGTTGGCTACGAAGTTAAAATTATGCGGTACTGATAATTCGTAAACCTTCAATTTTCCTTTGTAAGTAATCTTTACAACCTTCTTCAATATTGGTAAACATACTAAGGATTTCTTCAAATGTTCGTTCAGTAAAGTGATAGTCTTCTCTGTGACACCGTGTACAAAGGGTGATACCATTATTGATTTCGAGCCGAAGATCTGGGTATTCTTTTTGAGAGAAAAAATGATGCGCGTTATTATTACCTGTGCAAGGCTCACCGCATTTAACACATCGTAACTCATCGCGGAGAAATACTTGCCGTTTCCACTCTTTATATTCTCTTCGTTGTCGCCCTGATTTTTTATGACTTCTTCCACCCTTCCAAGCTGGATGATTTTCTCCTCTTGCTGTTTGAGACCACCAATCTGCTCTGCATTTTCTTGAACAAAACCTTGTAATTTTTTCTCTAGCAGGGATAATAACCATTTCTTTTCTACAAATTTCACAGGGTCTTTTGATCTTATCAACATATCTAGGGCTATTTTCGCCAGAGTTGTTTCGTCCATTATTGATTGCCCGGCAAGTAGCTGAACATAAAGCTCCGTATCCTCTTTGGACCAATTTTGTAGACGCAACAAAATCTCTTCTGCAGATTCGGCAGTTAGATTGAGAGAATCCTTTAATAATTCCCCGTCCTTCGACAAACTCTCTTGTTGCAAAAGTTGCAAAACATTTACTACTGCAGACGGAATATCTATACCAACTTCGGTACTTATTTCCGATGAGTTCAAATTCTTTTCCACAAACTTTACATTGTTGCATAATTCCTCATTATTGTTAATATTTAAAGTTTCTTCATTAACAATATAGAGTAAATCTTGATTTTCTACTAAGTCTCCTGTAAAAACAAAACCTTTTGGAGTTAAGAACCTATGATTGATAGTAACTTCTTCAGTTTTACCATCTTCTAATTCTACTTCAAATACTTCTTTTATTCCATTATAATGTAAATATTCTGCCTGTGCTACTTCCATTAAACCTGTTTGTCTATTCACTGATAAAACGCAAGGAACAATACCTCTATCATGCCACCCCTCAATTGTATCCCATTCCCTTCTAACAGGATCATAAATTCTAGTATCCCACGCAATACAATTATGGACTATCATTTGATTAGCCATAAAATTGTGAACCTTCTCTACAGTTAAATCATAAACAGGCTCTGCTCCTATAGAAATTACAGAAATTACCTTTTCCCATTTCTCCTTAAAAATTCTCTTAATCTGATGGATCTTATTATGACATTTTACACACACTGTAATCCCATTATTTATGTCTAAAGCTAAATCAGGTCTTTCTCTTACAGAAACCCCATGATGCGTACATAAATAATCTTTACTACCACATAATCTACAAACCTTATTATCTCTTATCAGAACATCCTTCTTCCATTTTAAATAATCAGTTGACTTAATACCTAAATTATCACAACGATTATTTATATAATTCCAAGCCCTTCTAACTTTGGGATTACTTAAAGCCAAACCTTGTCTAAACATTGAAAGACATTCGTCTGAACAGAGATGTCTATCTCCAACCTTATTTACTAGTTTGTGCTGTTCTATATCAAATTCAATACCACAAAGATCACAATTATATCTTACTAATTTATTCTTACCATACTTAAAATTATAACCATTTTCCCCTATAGCATTAGATGATATCCACTCACCTTTACATTCCCTAGAACAAAAATGATTTTCATCCTTATTCAATCTAAAAGGCTTCTTGTAAAAAGATTTACTACATACAGAACAAATAACATTAGACTCAGGACCTATTGAAGGATTTTCAATATACCATTTCTTTTTACAATCAAAAGAACAGAACTTCTTTCTTTCCATTTTAGAAGGTTTGGTATGAAATTCAGTTTTACAATATAAACAAGTTTTATTGTTTTCTCCTCTTCCGGAACCTTCTTTAGTTTTATAATCATTACAACATTCTTGTGAACAGAATTTCTTCCTGCCTAATTTAGCTTTCTGAACTTTAATTAACTCACCACAGTTTAAACAATCAATAAAATATTCATCTCCCTTCTCTTCATAAGTCAATTCAAGTTCTTTATTGTAAAAATCTACTATCTCAGTGTGATTGTCTACAGCTAAGATTTCATCCTCATTAACTACTAAATCCTGAACCTCTACCCATCCACGTTTTGTATATACTCTATCTTCTGCAGTTAACTCAATATCTTTCCCAGACTCTAATGTAACTTTAAATCCGTCCCGTTCTCCATTGCAAATAGCACTAGTAACTAAATTATACTCTAACTCCTTATTTTCTTCGTTATAAGAAATAGTATAAAATGGACTATTCCAATTATCAAAAATATCCCCAATAGTTTCATAAGTTCTTGTTAAAGTATTGAAAATTAAAGACTTACGAGTTTTACAATTCTCATTTTTTATTCCTTCTGTAGCTCCAATTACAGCTTCCCCTAATGATAATTGTCCTTGCCTATTAAAAGCAGCAGCATTAGTCAGAGCATTCATCAAATTGATAGATTCAGGCAATCCATAGCCTGCTGATAATAAATTTTTCAGGGCAGAAGCAGATTCTCGAATACTCATTAAACCTTTCTCTGAAAAACCTAATGCTGCCATTTCAGCCACTTTTAAATTAGCCCCTGTATTCACTGCTACTGCTCCTAAACCTTTGATGGCAGCTTCAGCAAGTCTACTTGACTCAAAAAACTTACCCATCATTGCCATCATTCCCCCAAAAGTAAAGGCAAGCAATAATAGCTGATTACGTAAAGCTCCAAAGAATCTTGTTAATTTAGCTGTAGATCCTCTAAATTGTTCTAAACGGTGATAGAAAAACCCCATTTCTTCTCTTGTTCTACCCGCTGTTGTGCTAAAATGCTTAAAATGGTCTCCAGTAGCCTTAATAGTTTGGCCAGTAGATTTAACAGCTTTACTAGTCTTATCTAGAGCAGTCTGTTTCTGTTTCAAAGCCGATGTAGAAGTTGTAGTAGCCCTATCAGTATCTTTAATAGAAGAAATAACTGCTCGAGATCCCTTAGCTAATCCCCCAAAAGCTGTTTGTGTAGCTTTAGCTGCCTTAGCAGTTTGGCTTAAGCTAGTTCCAGCCTTGTTTATACTCTTACTGCCTCTCTCCATTTGAGTAACGGCCTGACCAAACGAAGAAACTAATTGACCCATTTGTTTCCCTTCATCCTTCATACCTCTACCTAAATTACCTACAGCAGTAACCATTTTGGATGTAGACTTATCTAAGATACTCAATAATCTATCTTTTTGAGTTACTGTTAATGATTCTGTAGAAAGGGCTTTAGTTTCTTCAGAAACTTCAGTTTTAAGTTTTTTTGCTTTAGTTGCAACTTTATCCTTAGCAGAAGCTAGTTTTTCTGCGGCCATTTGCAATTTTTTATATTCTTCTGTACTAGCTTTAACTTGAGTTATATCTTCAACTCCTACTTTAGTAATAGGAGCTTTAACGCGGGGTACTTTAACTGCTTTTCTATATTCTCTATCAATTCTAGCTTCCTCCTTAGCTAACATATCTTGTTCTGCTAACCTTCGAGCTCTAGCAGCTTCTCTTGCAGCAGGAGGAGTTACTCTAATTTTTTCGGGAGAGATAATTCTAGCCTTAGCAGTTATTCCTGCTTCCTTAGCCAATGTTTTCTCTTTAGTGCTTAATTCCCCTATTCTTTTTTCATATAAAATAGTACTATTTATAACTTCAGTCATAGCACTTCTAACCTCACGTAGGCCCTTACTAACCTTTCCCAAGTTTACTAAATCTGAATTCTTTACAACATCAAATTTTACTGATCTTAATGATCCACCTAATTTAACATACTCCTTTTCTAATTCCCCTAAAGTAGTTTTTAATTTATTAAGTTCTACCGTTGGAAAACTGGCAACTCGCTCAGGTTTACTTATTGTTCGCTTAATAGACTCTATAGACCTAAGCTTACCTTCCATTGCAGCAAGAGAACCTAGATCTTTATCTATATTATGAACCATAGCTGCTAATTGTCTATCAGTAGCAGCAGCAGATACTCCAAACGCAGCAAGGGCTTTCTGGGCCGAACCTAATTGACCCATACCTTTAACTGAGATATCCAACAACATCTCAAGCCTTTTCTGCATTCTATCACTCATTCCAGAAGTCTCCAATTATCTTAGTAAATATTAAATTTTTTAATTTCTTTATTGCCCCCTCATTAAAATAAGCAAAGGGTCTAGCAGGAACCTTAACAGTTACTCTCTTTCTAGATGAGGTCTCACTTCCTGCCAATATCTTACCTCCTCGTCCTGCTCTAAATTTTCTAGCCACATCAACTTTTTCACCGGGATTAACTAGAACCTTATAATGTTTATGTCCATATTGTTTTTTCAAAGTTACTAATTCAGCTTCTTCAGTTCCTCCCTCATTTTGAATAGCAGCATAAGGAACTAAATTTGTGAACCTAATGGACATTCGGTCTTCTGTAGTTTCTATACTCAGACCTCTTTTACCAAAACCTCTTTCAAGTCTTCCTGTCCTATGCAACACAGGATATTTACCACTAATAGGAAATCCTTTAATAGCTCTAATAATATAAGTATACTTTTTTAATTTAGGCCAATTAGGTGGGTTACTCCCTGCTCTCCCATCAGAAAGATTTTCTTCAATGTTTTGTTTCAGAATAGTATAAATTTTCTCTTTATAAGAACTTAATTTACGGATGGAGTGACGAAGCGTTCCTACACTTACCAGTTCATTCCCTAAAGAGGAGGGTTTTATTAATCCTTTCTTACCTTTTATTGTTATTTTAGTCATCTCATCTTATTTTAGGTTGAACTTGAATTTTTTCCTTCGGATCCAAGTCCCGAAGTTTATGGCGATAGTACTCGTTCTGAGCTTCCCGCAGCGCAGCAAATGCTTCAAGGAATATTGTCGGTTGATCCTCAATTCCACCTTCATAAGGTAATGAATGGTATTTATCACAAGCAGCCTCTAGTTCTATTAACCGAGCTGAATTCTGATCATATAAACTAGTTATACATAACTCTTTGGGATTTTTGAAATAATTCATTACTACCTCAAAAGGTGGCATATCTGGCCAAACAGAACCAAAATCTTCAATTTTTTCAAGTACCTCCTCTGAAGTTAATTCTACCCTTTCTAAACTTATCTGCCTCGGGGGGTGAACTGTATCATCAAAAATAGGTATTTGAAATTCATGTTTAGATTCACCAGGCCAATGGGCTAGATAACAAGCTCTATTATCATACCATTTATAAGCCTGGCAAACCTCGCATGAATAATTTATATTTCTATCCCTCTTTTCGCTTTTCCACAACGCGAACCACATCAAGAGTTGGAGTTTTTTTTTCTCCCGCTACCAGGTGTGAAATATTATTAGCTGCATCAAAGATCTCAATAAGATATTCTGAAGAGATATCCTTAGCAACACACATAAGAGTTCCTTTATCTTCAATAGATTTTATTGCACCTTGCTTTGCAAGATCAGAAAAATCTTCTGAAAATCTAAAGTTCTCAACTTTTACAACTACATCTAAGAATTCTTCCCAGTCTGCCTGATCCAAACGGGGAACACTTAAATCACGATAACCTTTACGTCCATCACGGCCCGCAGCAGCGTATCGTCTAAGTGTTTCATTTGAATCGTGACCTTTCTTTGGTACGATGTAGAAAACGGTTTGATCTTGAAGAGGATTTTTTCGATCCTCTTCAAGAACGTAAGGTATAGGTTTTTTAGAAACGCCAGTAATCATGTTTTAATCCTTTATATTGTTTAAGAATGTTACTTAATAGTATACTTCGTTGAAGGATTAGATCTTATATTATATCCGGTCTAACTCTGCCTTATCATAACCACAATTAATAGTTATAGTAGCACTAGTATCTGTTGCATCCTGAACAGCAGCCCAATTAGCTTCAATCATAACCTCATTATCGCCTGTAATAGAATAATCAGTAAGAATAATATTCATTTGAATTGAGAAATAGTTCTTAGTATCAGTACCACCACCTTTCGGTGTTAATGTGTCTGCACCAACAGCTGCTCCCCAATAAATAGAAATAGTCTTATCAATTCCACTAATAAAATCAATCAACTGCTTGTTCTTACCTTCTGAAGAGGCATCAGACCAAGGTATACGAATCGTTCCAGTCGCTGTCAACGGACCTAAGAAAATATTCTTCACTACGTTGTTGTTATAGAAAGAGAAGTATACATTATTGTTTAATACCATTGAGAAGCCTTTAGAATCAACAGTCTGACCTGCTATCTTAACAGTAGCATCTTGCCACTTCAAAGGTGTAGTATCATCAAAAGTACTTTTAAGAACTGTTAACGCTGCACTAGCATCATATTGATCCCATTTAGCAGCAATCATCTCTGCAGAAAGAGTAACTAAACCACCTTCTTCTGCATTAACAGTTAATTGATTACAAATAGAACCCTTCATAACTTGGTCAAGGGTCTCAGATGTATCACTCATTACTTTAACAATATAGGTAGTCAAAGTAACATCTGATTGATCATAAGGTTTACAAGTTAATACATGAAGAGTAGCATTTGTAGTACCCACAACCTCTGAAGCACCATTATTAGCATCATCAGGTTGGAATAATAAAGATAAGAATAAAGACAGATTGTAAGCATTAGCTAACATTGGTAAAGTAGCTATAGCCGCTTGAGCTATAACTTGATTATACTCAATAGTTTTGCGTATAGGCTTTCCATGCGTCAATGCATTTTCTACGGTAGAAGTAGGAGCTTTCAAGTCAGGATGTTCAGTCAATAACATTGTAAATACACCCTTGGCCGTTGAGCCAGTTCCTCTTATACCTTTGTTTGCAGTAGCATTGAAACCTGGATCAGCTGTTACAGCTAAGGCTAAAGCACTAGTTGTAGTTGAAACTGCATACAAATCTTGCCAAACTTGTCTGTTTGCCATATTTTTATTCCTCCAAAAATAGTTTAAGTATTATATCATTTATTAATTGAAACATGAACGAATCTTCTATGTAAGAGTTTCAATGGATTGAGTCGTAAAACTTATGGAAGTACCATACATTACTACATCATCCATATCTATTTGACCATATTCTATTAAAGGATGGTCTATATTAAAAACTCGTCCACCAAAATATGAATTTGAATATAAAATTTTTATTACTTCATCCGAAATATCTAAATTTTCTAATAAAGCCTCTTCCTTGTCTAACATCTTAGAAATTATCAAAATCTTAAATAATCTTTCTGCCTGATCAGCAGAAGTAAACTTTCTCTTTATTTCCTCAAGATCACAGGTAACATATAAAAGAGGATAGACCATAGACGGAGTCAATACACCAGACTTGAAGGCTGCTACCTTTTTCAAGATGTTTCCTTTATAAGCTTTCAAGGTATCTTTTATAACTTCCATTAATTCCTTAGACTGAGTATTAATCTGATAAGCTTCAATGGTATTAGAGAGATCATAGTAGAACCCCTTACTATAAACATCAATCATAAAACTACCTAATTGAATAAAACCATTTTTGAAAGGAATTTGATCATCAAATCTAGCCTCTGCTATTACTAAATCAAAAGCTTTATTTTCTCCAGCCAGATCAGGAAGATAACCTTGTGTCTCAGAATAAGATAATCTTAGAATAAGTTTAAGAGTATTTATTATACCTAAACATTGATTGAAAGCAGCTTCAGTATCTAATTTATAAGTATAAACATCAAAACGTATAGTCCGAATAATATCAACCTTCTCTGTACCTATCTCTCTAATCTGTTGAACTACAGGTACAGTCACTATGGCCGGAAAAATTGGTATATTAGTTAACACACCCATTTTTATAGTTTCTATAGATCTTAACCTATCAACTTTTTCTTGCTTTAAGATTCGATCTATATTCTCTAACAACTCACTTGTAGTAGTTATAAATTCAGCCATCGCTTTCTATAGCGTTTATTTGATTTAAGTAGTACTGATTCTATTCAGCTTATTTAGAAGATTTAAGTAATACCGATTCTATTCGGCATATTCAGTAATGTCATGACCCAGAGAGTCAATATTATAAGGTACAGATTCCGGGTCTAAATTAATGGTTATAGGGTCTGCAAGAAGGTAAGCTTGTTTATCTTTAAGTTGTTCAATCCTATCATTAGCATAACTTCTATATTTCTCAATTACATCTGTACTATTAGGTACTTGAGCAGTCATAATACTATCTAATATTTCTGCAGCTGCTAGTCTAGAACTTATATTATTAATAAGCGGATCACTAGCAAATAAAGAAATATAAAACTGATCACCTATCTCAAAAGTACCAATCCAAGCCTCTTTAGGGATCGTAATTACATTAGCTATAATATAATCGTTAGCAGTTGAACCTGCAGTTAATACCCCACTAATATCACCTGTTACAGTAAAAGCATTAACTGCTGGAGCAACAGGAGTTATAAATTTTAATGTCAATACTTCGGTAATTGCAAACTTCTCTATTGTAAGAATAGGAGATATATAAGATTCATTATTATCATTCTCTCCATCACTTATAGGAGGCTTATACCAAGGTGTAGTCAATAATGTACTATAAACATTCCGCAGTTGACTCTTTATTTCGTTATCGACACCTTTTATAGCCTGAAGAATTTGGGATTTATTTACTACTGCAAAACTAACGGTAGATTTGTCCCACAAACCAGGTACTAACTGGATTACATCCAACCAAGTACTGAATAATTCAAGTTTAGCCACGAAACCCTCAATATCTTAAACTACTGGATAATTTCAACTATCCAGTAGTTTGTTTATTTCTTCACCAAATTAGGTTATGCAGTGTTCTTTACAATATAGCGATAATCTTTATGTCCACAACCACCATGATAGTTGAAGCGATACCGCATTACTATTTGGTTAGTAAAAGCTGACTCACTATCTGCAGTCTGAACAGCAGTAGCAGGTTTAAATACCCATAACCAAACAAGCTGTTTGCGGAAATCTCCAACAAACCATGAAGAATCACTTGTAAGATACCGACTAGTATACTTCTCGTAATCTTGCATACCCTGAGGACCATAAGGATTGGCAGTATTAATATTTAACAAATCAGTTGATCCTTTTGCAAGGGTCTGAGCTGTATTTGTAATCAACCATAGTCTAGTTCTCAAAGCTGAAGGTACTAGAATACCAGTAGGTGTAATTTCAATTGCATCACCGGCTTCATCTACCATTGCATCAAACAACTGAAGGGCTGCATCAATATCTGTCCAATCAACCATAGTATTAGAAGTAACTAAGTTTGGATTTAATTGACCATCAATAGTAGCGTGGGTAGTAGCATTGTAAACTGTAGCAAACTGTTTTGCTGCACCCTTGTAAATAAATGCTTTTGAAGCACTTGCCTTTTCCTTAAAAGCAGTTCTAGGAGATACTTCCAAAGTTTGAATTATCATCTTTGCGCGATGTTGACCACCTTTTTCGCCAATATCTTTCGCTCGACTTAAAAGTTGTCCAGTTCTGTCATCAAAGATTGCTTCACGGGTTAAGGATATGATTCGACCAAAGTCACCCATGATCACTCCATAGTCCTTTTCTCCGAAGAAGGTCTCTTCGTATGCCATACCTTCTGGTCTATACTCCAGACCCTCACCAGCTGTAAATCCAGCCATAGTATCAGTGGTAGTTCTAGAAGCATTGTCTTCGGTTACTAGATTAGCTGCATCACCTACTGCCAAATTATAAGCATCAAGAATACTCTTGTTAATTATAACTTTACTAATTGTAGGAAATGCACTAGTCACAATAGCCTCAACTAACTGAGTTGCCTCAGCAGTACGACTAAATCTACCTTCTGGGTCTACCAATTCCTCAAAAAGGGTAAAGATACTAAAATCTTCCGGTTTTAGTTTCTTTTCTTCTAAGAGGGTTGTGATATGCTCAGAGGCCTTCAAAAAGCCTAACTGTTTATTATCTCCAGATTCTTGAAGATGTTGATCTACTAATGTTCGTAATGTTCCTTTACGCATGTGTTTTTTATTCCTCCAAATTTTAGGTTATGCCTTTACATTGAACAGTTTGTCCAATGCAACGACGTCTATTAAACATCTCAATCGAGTTACAGAATCTAACTCCGTATCCTCAAATGCAAATGCTATAGTGTTATCAGTATCCTTTTGTAAGGAACCGGTTGAAGTATTGAAAGAGAGAGGATCTCCCGAACAATAAGAACCAGACTCTACAGGAGCATCAACGATACATTTCTGAATTACCAGAATCTTACCATCACCTGAGGCAGCTGCATGATCATCCTCAGAAATACCTACAAAAGTAGCATCCTCAGCTTCTAAATCCATCAATACAGCTTTGTTACCTTCGTAACTGATAGCATGACCTTTCTCAACTGCCGTTGCCGAAGCAATAGGAACCATTACTCGGTCCAGCTTACCATCACTGTATTTTACTATTTTAACTTTAAGGTTTGCCATAAATTAAATTTAACCTCCAAAAATGTGTTAATTGTTATTGTTTATTGTTAATTACGTAAAGCTTTAATACCTGAAACAAGTTCATCATCAGTCAATTTTACAGGAGTAGTACCTTCTGCTCCCTTAGCACGAAGCCCTTGACCAGTGATAGCAGGTGTTACAGTAGAAATTAAATCTTCACGTTCTTTGATATAGACATCAACCATTTCTGGTTTGTCTATACATCCGATTAATAAGTTCTTAAACGGCTCAGTAATATGACGTTCTTGAAGTATAGGTTTTTCCTTCTTCAGGGATTCAGAAATTTTCTGATTAACTGTAGCTAACCATAAAGCTTCTTTTTCCTTTACTTCTTTTTCGTCAAGTTTCTTCTTCAGTTCAAGAACAGTCTTTTCAGACTCTGTTAATTTAGAAGAGATATCTATTTCTTTTGCCCCTAATTTCTCCTTTTCAGCCTTTAAAACTTTAACTTCATTTTCTAATAAGATATTAGAGTCAGTTAATGTTTTTAAATTCTCCTGGATAATAGCAGCGACAATTTCAGGATTCTCTTTCTTTAATAATTCTAATGTCATAGAATATTCCTCCAGATTATTTTGTTTATTATATTTTTCTGCCTGTGAAAGTAAGGCAGTTTTTACTAAAAGTTCTAGTAAACCTTGTGGATCCGTAGAAGCAGCAACTCTATCAATTCCTCCACCTGCTGCAGCATAAGTAACGAAATCAATTGAATTCAATCCAATCCAATCTTCAATTATTTTAACTTTCTCTTTAGTACCATTTGGACCATCTCTTTCTTCTTCCTTAGCTTTTACCATTGCATCAATACTAACACCTACATCTGATGGATTATCTTTCATTGCTTCATGAAGCCAAGCAGTACTAGGATTAGGAGTCATTCTTATTTTAGCCTTTACTGATTCTGTTTTCTGATCATACCAAGGTTCATCAACAGTAGCTGCCCACTCTTTTAAAGACCTTCCTAACCCAAACATTGAAGCCCAAACATCATGATCCATACACATCTTAGGTTTAACTTTAATATGAGGAGGTAGTTTTTCAAGTACAGCAGGACTATAATAATTCTTATTCTTACTCATCCCCGGTTTAATAACAGTAATAGTAGCCCTCTTTATAGAAGGTTTACCATCCTTACCTTCTTCAATTTGGATATCAGTAATATCCTCTGGTGAAAAGGTAAGTTCTTCATGGATTTTTTGTTCTTTTATCATAAATCAACCTTTTTTATAAATAAAACAGCCCACTTAGAACCTAAAAATATAAGTATTAAGTAGGCCGAATTTAATATTCTAATCCTTGCTTATTAAAGATAACCTTGATGGTATACTAGAGTATATATCCTGAACACATAAAAACTAACTTTATTCGAATTCCAATAGTTACACAGGTGGATCATTAAAAAGTTCTTTTAATTTATGTGTAACTTCAACCTCTTTAGCATCCTGACAAGAAGTCCCCAATATCTTCATCAAGACACTCCCGTAGTAGTTACCCTGATTAAACTTTCTTAACAGGAATAAAACATTCATCCAGAAAGGAGTACCTTGTCCATATTGATTTATTCCAAAGGACTTCCTTAATTCCTTAATAATTATGTCTTCTATCTGCTCCTGTTCCTGAGGTGTATAAGTTTTCAAAATCTAACCCTTTATCGCTTTTTACCTTTGACCACTCCCCTGCGGTTATGTAATTTATTATGTTTGCTAGCAGGAATCAATTTAGTTTTTGACTTAGCACTATAGTGTTTTGGGCCACGTTTATCCAAGTGGTGGACAATTTTTTTATCACCTGGTTTTTTTCCTGCTTTTCGCCGATAATAATCGACACTTGTTCCACCGCGCCACCGTCCATTATTCTTCCCCAATCGCATTTTAGATTTCATCTTCCCAATTTCCATGACTCTAATAGATCGAGAAGCAATAACTTCCTTCTTGCTAGGAGGATTTATTACAACAATAATTTCTTCATTCATGACACTCTATTCCTCAATGATGTTTAATTGATAGTCCCTAACTGGTTCACCTTCAACTACTCGTTTTATATTCTCATACCAAGTCTTGTAATTTTTATTCATATTAAATTCTCTCAATACCCTCTCCTTAGCTTTATTTGCTATTTCCTCTAATAAGGTAGCATTATCAATTACTTCAGCAATAATCTCTACCCACTGTTTAGGATTATTAGCAATAAAACCGTCTTCCCTATTTTTAATACACTTATAAGGACCAACATCACTTGCTAAAGTAGGAGTACCCATCATAGAATATTCTAACCATTTAATATTACTTTTGGAATCATTAAAATCGTGTCCTATTAATGGAGCAAGACCTAAATCAAAATCTTGAGAAGCTAATACTGAATAATAACTTTCAAAACGTACAGGTCTAGTAAATAACTGACCTTTATATTGTGCTCCAAAGAATTTGAATAAAACCTTATCACTATCTTTAAGTAATTCTATCACATCTCTAATAATTCCTATATCCTTATCATGAGTATTAGAGCCCGCCCAACCTATTACAAACTTTTTATTATTCTTAGGCCTTCGAACAATACTAAAATCTTCAGGAAGAATAGAATTAGGATGAACTGCTATATTAGAATTATATCCAGAATATTTTTCCTTTAATACAAGAGTACTAACAAACATTGCATCCGCAAGTCTAAAAGCCTCAACAATACACCTCTTCATTTCTAATGTTATCCCCTTAGATGCAGGATTAGATAATGGAACATTTAGAATATCATCATCCAAATCCACAACTATTTTTATACCTTTCTTTTTAGCAGCAGTCATTATAGCTATTATTTCTTTTTTAAATATCCTTTGAAACATTAAAACATCAGCCAAAGGGATAACTCTAACATCTATTTCATGATCTAATAATAAATCAAACTCTTCCTTCTTATATTTAGACAACATAATAAGTGGCAGATACATCCGATAATAATAACTCCCAGCCATATCACTGTGATATGCCTGTATGTGAATTTTTTTCATTGAGAAGATCTTTCTTCATTTGTTTCCAATACTATCGGAAAACCTATAAGTTCTATAAGAGTTTCAACTACATCATTAGGTAATACACTAAGATCTATTATACTTAAAGGAGCCCCTTTCGGTTTAACTAATAAAACTAAAGCCTCTAATTCCAACTCACCTGTTAAGTCTTGTTGTTGCTTTTCCGTCTTTAGGAATTGGTTCGTTTTTATTTGGGTTCGTTTTCGGGACCGGTTGTCTCGGTTTAACTGCTCTACCATCTTGAGTTCCTGTTTCTGGAGGTATTAGCTCCTGTTGTTCAATTTTTTGAGCTGCTATTTCCATTGGCCAGTTATATCCAGCTTTTGTACTCAATGTAGCTCTACTTGCTATTCCAATAGTATGATGTATCTGTAAAACTTGAGCCTGTTGTAAGGCATCCTCTTGTATCACATCAGGAAATATAATATCAATTGGAATATTTACTGTATTAATATTTTCTTCTTTTTCTCCATCCTTAAGTATCTTTTCAGCTTCTTTAATAATATCAAGTTTAGGTCTTCCTTCAATAACTGCTAAATTAATAGCTCTTGCTGCATCTACTTGAGATTCAATAAGGTAACTTTTAACTTTAGTAATATCTTTAAGTTCCTTAGCCCCAACCTTAGCCTGTAGTAAAGTTCTAAGAATCATTTCCCATTCTACGTACCAAAAATCTTGATTATCCATAATCATTTGACTAAATGGAGTATCGCTCTTTTTTATACTAGAATAATTCTGTTGATCGGATCTCTGATCCAAAATATAAATTGGAATATTCACACCGGAAGCAATAGTATAAAGGATAAGTAGAGCATCTTTTTCTGCATCACCTGATTCAAGTTTAGAAGACTCAGTTCTATACTTAACATTCTCATTTTCAATCAACATAATACCACCTCGAGGTGACTTTCGTTCCTTAGTAATAGCCTCAGAACTTCTACCCTTTACCTCTTTTATCCATACTACTTTAGAACGCTCATGATTAAGTCTAATACGATCCACAACAAAATCTTCATAATATTTCAAATACTTCATTATAGACTGCATAGGTACTCGACCTCGAGTTTCACCTTCAATACCATATTTTATAAATTGAAGAACAAGATTATCAGTAAATTCGTTTCTATGAGCAGATAGATAAGAATCAAATTGACTTTCTTCCCATTTTCGATAATCTACCGAAGGTATCCACCTATCTAACTCTTTTCCAGCTAAGAGAGATACCTGTTGGTGAAATGCAAAAATATTCTCAGTATCTTCAGGATGGGTCTCAACTTCAGTTATCTCTTTAGGAGCAATACGCCTAAGTAATAAGTTGCCTTTTTTACCTATAAATAATGCTAAAGGATATTCACCTTCAAGATAGGTCATCAATACCATTGACTTACAACGCTTATCTACTTTATTAAGCTGACGAAAATTACGTATTACTTCCTGGACTTCTTTATCTGGAACTCTAAATTGAACTCCTGAACCTACTGTATAGTATTGTATATTATTAGCAATATTCCTAGCATGAGGATCAGTAAAATACTTTGCTACTGCAGCATCCTGCATAGCAAATAGATCACCAGGTTCTTGTTCTCGTAATGATAGAGGATTAAAGTTGAATGAAGTCTCTATTATTTGTTTCACTGCCTCACTTACCTTTATATCCTTAAGAAATTTAGAAGGAATAGCTACTTTAAAGTCTATCTTACCCTTCATATTTTCTAAAGCGAAGTAAGCTGGATCCTCAAACCACTCCACATTTCCCCCATCATCTCTCCCCTTAGAGAATTCAGCATTTTTCCTAAACTCAGTCAAGGCCAAATCAATGCTTTCTTGGATTCGTTGGTCGTAGCTATCTTTATTAGTAATTATTAGTTTTTTAAGCCAAAATTTTTTCATAATTCACCTATAATCAAAATCATCACTATCACTCTCTATATTTTCCTTATTCTCATCAATATAAGTTGAAGTCAGTGTATCGTAAAATGGATCCTCAATGGCTTTCATCTCCTCCTCAGACATTTCAATATATTCAAATTCATTATTCACACAATTAAATACAGAACCAGCCATAGACTCTATCAAATCACTTGAACCACCTGGGTGACATGCAATCTTATTTCTCTTAGAATTGTGTTCCAATTCTTTTGATTCTATGATCCAAGGTTCTCTAAGATGAGATCCATCTAAAGTTCTAGGTACTAATAATCTATCTGTATAAATAACCTGCTTTAAAGATTCATAAGCCGCTGTATATTGACCTTCTGTACTTCTTTTCTTAAAACCCTCCTTTTCATGTTTATCAAGCAATATCTTCTGGGTAGTACGATCTATAGAAAGGGTAGTTGTGGTATAACCTGCATCTTTCAATATTTGTATAGAATCTACAGAATTGTGAACAAATATACCTGACTCAAGACCAAAGTTATGATAATTCTCAACTTCTAGATCATACACGTCATCATAACCATAAAACTCTATAGCTTTAATTTTATGATTATTAAATTTTTTCTTTCGGAAATAAAGGGGCATGACTGAATCATTAATCTTTAATTCACTCGCTAATTTATAAGTTCCATCTCGCATCAAGATAGGATGTCCACCTGTACATAATAGGAACTCCCCATTATCTATAGTTATCTTATAAATCGGGACCTTATTTCCTGTTTTTCGAGCATTCTTAGCTTTACCAGGAACAATCATTCCTCTATCATTATCCCAACTATAAACCCAATAATCTTTACCAGGAGGCATTTTAGAAAGTTCTTCAATGGTAGAAGAAGTACCATCTAACAATTTAATTTTTGTCGAACCATGTAAACAATTAAATCTATCAAATGTTATTAAAGTAATATAAAAATGTCTTCTAGATGTCATATATATTAACTCTCTTATATCTCCTAATATAATCTCCTCACCTTTAACGGCTGAAATCTTACCTATAAAATCGAAAGTTATAAAAGGTACCTTTATCTGTTCCAATACTTCTCTTCCATCTTTTATCATTGAAATTTGTTGAGTAATAAATCTAGAAGCATGACACATTGAAATACCTACTGAATCACGACTAACTGCTAAGTCTATATGCATATAACGCCTAAAATTATCAGTACATGTAAAATCATCTCTAAACTTTAATGCAAAATCATCAAAAGGATTCCAAAGAGTATCACTAACGGTCTTTTCTGATTTTCCTTTACGTCTGAAAAAAGGTCTTAAGGCCTCTAGTGGGATACATGCTATATCTCTTATAAAGTTATCAGGGTCAGAATCAAAGCGTTGTCTTAATTCTATGGGAATTCTTATAATGGCCATAAATCACACTTTCAAAGCTTTATGTATACGGTCAACCCAAGCTAATCGATACACTACATTATATAGACTGAGAGCGTCTGCTACAGCCCGGTGCTTCATTGCCGACTCTATATTATAGTATTTAATAATAGTTTGCAATTTATTATTTATAGTAGGTAATCTCATTTCTCTAATCCAAGGATAAAGATCCAGATACCTATGGTTATTTTGAGTAATTTTATAATAATCAAGAAATACCTTTTCAAATGGAGCATTATAAGCTAAAATTGGAGCCTTATGAATAAAATCCGCAATAATCCCCTGTAAATTTTCAATTGTAGGAAAACCTGACAACATCTCTTTAGTAATACCTGTTTCTACAGAAATATCAAAAGGTATATTTCCTTTTATATTGATAAAAGTATGGAATATATCAAATATCCTATAACCATCTGCCTTTATCAAACCTATTTCAGTTATTTCTGTTCCCCTATTAGGAGATAAGCCTGTAGTCTCAATATCTGCATAGATCACAATCATTATAATTTATAGACCTCGATTCCATCTTCTGTCTCAGGTTTAGAGTTATTTAATCTCTCGATTATATTAGGATCTTCAATTACTTTTAATTTGTCGGTATCTACATAAAAATATTCTCCACTTTGATAAAACTTAGGACCCTTTGCTACCCATAAAGGTCTCCTTTTCCAGAAAATACCAGAAGATAAACCTAACTTCTGGGCTTCTCTCCTTTTTCTAGAAGTAAAATCTCCTGGATACTTTGGAGAAGAGCACATACAAATTAAACCTGGAAGGGTTCCATCTGGCCTCATAAATCTGGAAGCCATACGATTCATTATAGCGTTATACATTTCCTCTGCCGCATCATAAGTCTCTTCGGACTCTGCAGCCCTCTTTGAGTCTTCTACTACTTCTAAAAAATTAGCCTCATCAACACAATTGTGAACTACTATACCATTACTTAATATAAAATTAGATGTTTCTGAATTAACTACATCAAAAACGTCCTCTTTACCTAATAACTTCTTTGACTTAATTCTACATTTAATAAAACCTCTATCACTAACTATTTCATCTTTATCAGTAATTTCATCAAGAGATTTATAACTAAACTTATAACCTTTTCTCCTGGATCTTCTGTAAGTCATAAAGAGTTGATCAGCTGTGGCTTTGAATTTACTACCATCTTCCATTTCGACTTCATAAACTTCTGTATTCTCTCTAGTTTTAATTATATTCTGGGCATTAACATTAATAAAATACTTCTCATTAAATCCCTTTAAAACTATTGGACCACAGTTTTCTAACTCTCTAAAAGTTTTAATCTCTCCACTACCTAATTTAATTTCTACATCCCCCGTAAAACAACCTCCCAATAAATTATACCCCAAAGCAGATAAAGCCGAGCTCGTGCCAGCATATACTACTGTATTGTTTCGAGAAATAAAAATCTCTCTTCTCATACGAGGATTAGAAGGAAAATAATCTTGATTAAAAGGAGATTTAAACCTCTTCCATACATCACTGAATATAACACGACGGGATTGAGCTTCGGATCTTGATAAACAGATAAATGCAATTGTAGAATCTTTATGTAAGTTGTAGTATTCCTGGGGGCTCAAGTGCATAGACGCTTCATACCACAATAACCAAAGTAAAACGGCTACCTTTATAGTTTTCCCACTATTTTTCAAAACAAAACCATTTCCAACAAATAAATGACTATCAGGAATGTGAAAATCAAAAACTTCCTGATTACCTAAATCCTCAACTTGCTCAATCTTTAACCAAACACAATTCTCCCTTAACCGTTCTTCTATAGCTTTCAGTTCTCCTGAAACATTAGAAATAAATTTATACTGATCATAAAACTTTCTTAATTTAGTTCTGCCTGGGTTCTGTTTGCCATAAACTATAGTTTTAAACCTCCTTACAGCATTACCAATTCTATCTCCATATTTAACATTATCTACTATTTTAGTCAAAATCTTAAATTGATGGGGTATTACTTCTATATTAGGATTAAATTTCTCTTTTAATAACTCACTTTTATTTTGTTTCCTTTTAAGACTAAAACCTATAAACTCATAAAACTTTTTAGCATTAATCCCATTAATCTTAAGTCTCCAAACAACAGAGGTTTTCTTATCAATTCTAGCTATACCTTTTGGTCCCCAACAACATTTCTTAGTTCCTATCAAAGAAAAAATATCAAAGTTTAATAAAATTAGTTGAAGCTGTTTTATCAACTTCTCATTAGCAAGGGATATTCTAACCCTTCCTTTTTTGTCCACACTCCCGTCTGTAGTAAATAAACCTCTTAAAAAAGCAGCTTGAATTTCTTTGGGAGCCTCTAATATAAACCACGGAACTTCTTTAGTATAACAATCCCCTGTTACCCCGCACAACTTCAACCAACGGACAAAACCTCTGCCAATAAAATGATAACTTAAATTATCAATAGGATTCTGATGATTATTTTTTACACTTATACTGCTACAAAAATTTTTAAAAGTTTCAATCAAGAGATTTATACATTCTTGGTCAATTTTACTTTGAGTAAAACTAACCTCATTCTCTCCTATCCCTCCATCACCACAAATAACCCCAAAACCATAAGCAATATCCTCAGTCAATTCTATTAAATTATTCTTGAAGTTTGGCAAAATTCTACGACTACCAAAAAGATTCATTCCTTTAGCTACAGCAACATAGTCTCCTACCTTTAACCTACTAGCTTCTTCCATTGTAGAATAACCATTGTTTTGCATTATTTTAATAGGTTCTACAATAGAACAAACTAATTCAAAACCTCCTCTTAGTTTTATTTTTAATGTAGGTTTGTGAGTTTTTATGATATGGGAAGGATAATCAATTTTTTCACCATTGTAAAGACCTATAATAGACTTGTTGAGATATAAATCTTTAATAGTTTTTAGACCTTCAGTAGTATAAATATAAGTATTAGGTCCTACACAGCCAATGCCTTCCTCGTCGATAAAAGTATGTATATTAACCCCTGGCTTCTTTCTCAGACCCCACAACTCCACTATATCATCTAATACTCCTGGATATACCTTATCCCCAAATCCCAAAAAGTAATTATCCCTAATTAAAGTTTCTACAGGTATACTTTTAAATTCATCTATAGTTTGTTGATTCCAAGATTTTAGAGAACCTGTGGTTTCTTCGGTCCAATCCTCTATCCACTCCTTTGCTACATCCGAAAGTATACCCTTGAATAATTCATTGTCTGGCACAAATTACACCCTTCATATTTGTCTCCGAAATAAGGCTATTCCACATGGTTTATGTTTCTTAGAAATATATTCCCCTATAAATTCCATTCCCTTATCAGCTTTCAATTCACGGACTACCCGTACCCCTCCACATTCTAGCAATGCCGAATCATGCAGAATCAAAAATCCACCCACCCTTAAATAAGGCAAATAAAGAATTGTATCCAGCTTCATGCCAGCATACGAATGATCACCATCAATCAATATAATATCAAAAGGTGCAAAGGCAGAGACTTGCCTTACTGATTCTTCATCTTGGGAATTACCAATAATTTCTGTATATTTCATATTCTTCAAAATATCCACTCTCAATTTTGCCTTATAATGTTTGTTATCATCAATCAGGATAATTTGTTCAGGATGAAAAAAACGATTGAATAGAAACGTAGTTCCACCTGCTGCCACTCCAATTTCAAGATAAGATTTTATTGATTCCTCTGATTCAAGAATAACATGGATACAAGACGCTATCTCATCTGGTACCTGCTGACAATGAATTCCACCCTCATAAGTCCCTCCGAATACACCAAGATCATCTGAGCCGGCATCTTCAATGAATTTCTCAATTAATACCAGTGAATAAGGAAGATCATAAATCCCCCGAAATGAAATATCCTCTTTTTCTACTGATATTTCAACCCCATCAATTATTATTTTTCCTTTTGCCTTTGCCATAATCCTTCCATTAAGTTTTTTGAATGATACATTGAAAATCTACATCATACTCTATTGCTTTTGGAAATCTGTAGTTTCTTCGGTCCAATCCTCTATCTACTTTACTTACCTTTCTTCCGACCCTTAGTTTTGCCTAATTTCTTCCTTTTAATAAAAGCAGCTAAACCTCCTGGACTTTTTATACCTTTCTTCCTTGCTAACTTTTTCTTAAGGGAAGTAAAGCTTTTTCCACCACATTTTTCTTTGGAATTTAATTTCATTATTTGTTCTAATAATTCTCTTGACATTTTCTACCTCATTTTTATTATTTTTCCAGCCATTGTTTGAATCTTTTATTTAATTCTATTTGTAGTGAATCCTTTTCCGATATGAGTTTCATTATTCTTTTATTTTTTTCTTTTAATAATTCTTCACAAGGCAAATCTACTCGTTCTAACTTTAATGAGTAACAACATCCACTTAAAAATATTAAGATTATAATTATTGTTTTCATTCCTTCTTCTCTCCAAAATGAAATCCAGTTTCATCTTCATAGCCAAGTGGTGCTGTCTTGCATAAATAAATGAAGAAACCGACAGATAAAACGATATAGATTATTAAGTATATCATTGTTTCTTCTCTCCGTCAGCTGATGGATTTGCTGGTTCAACAGCTTTAATTAGATATTCAAAGTCTGGTGTTACATTATACTGTCCATCTGTAATACCTTGTGCATTTAGATATACTTGCAAGATAATACTAAAACGTCCATTTAATTCATTAATAGTTCTTTGCAGGTCTGCCAACATCAACTTGGTTCTTTCGTCAATTTTAATTTTATCAGTTTTATTTTCCATTTGTTTGTTCTTTCTCAATAAGTTTACTTAAAATAAACTTTTCCAACATTTGGTTTCGTATCAACCTCTTTTCTTCATTCATAACGCTTTTTAATAAAATCATAAATTCTGAATAACTTAATTTCGCAGGTATAATAGTTCCATCTTCTTCTTTTATCTCTTCAATATCTTTTAAGAAAATAGTATCATTACCGATAAGAATAAAATTACCCGTATTATCTACATATCCTGTTTCATAATTTAGATTTACGTTTGGCGGAATTTCTTCGCTTGCTAAAATCAAGCTCTTATATCTTCCGTGCGTCTCCGCTGGATTTTTTTGTTTCATTAATTTAAACATTATTTTCTCCTTTATGTTAATTGACCAGAAGCTTGTAATCTCGCCTCTAATTCAGCAACTCTTGTTTGTAAATTAAGAATAACTTTTAATACTGTTTGACCTTCATCGGCAGATACAAATCCAAAAGGTGTAGTTTGAGTTAAATCAGCAATAGCATAATCAGGCGTTCCAGGTGCTGTTGCAGTAATAGAAGTAAGTTGTGTAGTAAGAGCTGCACCTTTGAATAATTTAACTATGTGTCCTGCTTCAGTCCCAAAATGAAACGCTGCATTACCCGCAACAATATCCGCTACCCATTGTTGAGCCATATCGGCAGGAAAAGTAGTAGGTGCTGTGCCTAATCCCATTCCCAAACCTTTTGTAATAGAAGTTCCGAAAACCACCGTCCCGATGCCGACGTTGCCGAGATTATTAATGACCATTTTTACGGTTGGGGTTGTTGCACCTGTTGCAAAAACAATGTCTGCATTTGCTGATGTCCTCGGTTGAATAATTAAATTACCATAACTATTAAAAGGATATGCACCAACATCCGACCAAGATTGATACAACGCAGCATTCCATTGATTTGTTAATAACGCAGCTTGTCTAGCTGGTAATTCAACACCCATAAATGTTTCTCTATATAAACCATTAGCACCACTAATTAAGACATTTCCTGCTACTTCCAACTTCGCCCCCGGACTCGTCGTCCCGATGCCGATTCTATGATTAACTGAATCTATAAATAATGTATCGGTATCAACAGTAAGATTATTAACACCCAAGTTTATCGCTCCACTTGCGCCAGAGTAGGGTATCCCACCTGATGATAACAACTGAAAATTAATTCCATCATAAATAACAGAACAAAGTTGACCAGCTTTAATATCTCCATCGTTTAAGTCAACATTATATTGTTTCTTTATTGTTTTTATACCAAGTGCGTTCACATTCAGCGTACAAATACCAGTGTTAATTGTATTTGCCTTGAAATGAACTACCATTCCAGTTGTATATGCAGCGGGTGCGGGTGAAAGAGTAATTGCATAGGCATCGGTAGTACCAGCATCGGCAGCATAAACTAATCCACCGTTTTGTATCTCTGCTTTTGTAGGATAGTGAGCGGGTGTAGTAGAACGATTAGTAGTTCCATCACCAACAAAAAGTTCAAAAGTATCTGTAGTCCATCCCGGTTCGCCAGCCGCTAAAGTAGGTATGGTTGCTTTTGTGCCACGCTTTATTCTTAAAGAATTTGCCATTTATTTCACTCTTCTTTTAGGTTTAATAGATGCTTTTAGCTCTTCAAATCTATCAAAAATAATCCGTTCATTCCTTCGGGCTTCATCTCTTTCTAAAGCTATATTGTGAACTTGCTCTTCAAGTTGTATAATGCGAGGATGCCGTTCATTTTGTATTGTTTCAAGATTTGCCTTAAATTTTACGGTTTCTGCTTCGAGATTTGCTT
>Ga0180732_1000501_pt1 | contig 33372 bp, 38 predicted proteins | sample KR11_01MetaG_FD_148674 | JGI IMG/M metagenome (GOLD analysis project Ga0180732, IMG submission 148674) | Groundwater microbial communities from the Olkiluoto Island deep subsurface site, Finland - KR11_0.1 MetaG | ecosystem: Environmental > Aquatic > Deep subsurface > Groundwater | place...
GCTCCAGGTGTCCCTGCGCCCCCGGAAACTCCTGGCCAGAGAACGTGATGGTGCACGTCTTCTGGTCCTTGGGAACGAACTGATCGATGATCTTCGGGATGCCGGCAACGAACGGCTCTCCCTTGAGCCCCTTTTCCTCGTCATCAAATGACCACCCGGATCTCGTCCGGTAGGGATAGATTTGCATGAGTGTGTTCATTTGCATATCCTTGTATATAATCCATTCGCACGGTATTTAACAGAGCCGAATCCATCCCATTGATCGGTCGCCTCCGTGTGAAACTTTGTACCCTGGGGGGGTGATCGTGATTGCGTGCGAGAAGCCCTCGTCCAGCATCTCGTGGAACGTAATCATGATGTCATCGACGACGTTCCATGTGGTTGCCTTACTTTTGAAACATTTCATGGTAGATCCTTTCGATTTCTTCGGGGTATTCCTTTACGAATAAAGTCGCCATGGGATCCCACTGATCCTTTATGACTTTGTACAGAACGCGCGCTCCTCCATCATGAACCGGAGTAATCATATCCGCTTCAACGATACACACTCGCAGGGTTTCGCATCCTAATATAACCGTGCGATCCGGCAGGAGTGCACGGAGTGCACCCTTTAGGCACACATATTCCAGCAGGATCTTGTCATCGTGCAACTTCTTCACGATTTTATTAACCATTGCCTTATGGTTGACGGGTGTCACCTCTTCGTAGCCGTCCTTGCTAAACCGGATGACGACGTTACCACTGATTTTGATTTCCGTGTACTCTTCGAGATAGAAGAAGCCAAAATCGGACTTTATCCACTTCGGATTCTTTTGATCTCTCCATTCTACTGGACGGAGTTGATGGAGCTTATCTCCGTCTTTTACGAACTGGTATCCATTGAAGCTTAGGATCTCTGCGTTGTTCTCTCCATATTTCGTCATTTCATCCACCTTCACGGGTTTTGCGCACCCGCTTTCGTAAGTGATTTCGTACCAGACCCCATCGTCCAGAAAGTACACCGGATAACGGGGCATAAGGCCAAGTGCCCTGCGATCCTCCGTTGCGATTATGCAGCCGTACTCCATTCTCTCTTTGAAGTGAATTCCGATAGGTAATACGACCCAGTTCTCTTTGATGACAACAGTCCCATGAGACGTCTCAATTCTGTTCCGTGTCATGTCGTGGCAATGCCTCGGGTAACTAAACCCTGCAACACGGCCGAAGCGAAAATTATCGCCCATATCCCCCTCCTTTTATTTTTAGGTGTAATTACTTGGTGGGCGTAGCATCCATGGACATCTCAGCATCCAGCATATCAGGGGCCACAGGGACCGGAGTCGCATCCGCGGTCATGGGATTGGGAATAACGACTTCGTGGACAGTGGACTTCGGCTTCTCGCCGCAAGCGGCAAATGTGAACAGAACAAAGCAAAACAGTGTAAAAATCTTCATATGAAAACCTCCTGCCCTTATTGGGCTGGTGTATTCTGATCTAATTCATCCAGGAAGTCAAGCACCTCATTTGCAAAGTCGATCAGTACTCGCGGATCCTTCGTAGGCTTCAGCCCGTTGGTTGTAAACATGTTGCCGCTAAGAGCGCCCATGTCATTGAGGGCGTCCGTGATGTCTCTAGATGCTTTGATCACCCGGATAGGATTCTGCATGATCACGTAGCCGTCCTGTCCAGGGTCATCTTCTCCAGCCCAGTAGTCGAAGTAATATAGAATGGACTCGTTTCCTGCCAGGAGGTCAATCGCATCTTTGATTTTTTCTTCCGCCTCCTTCATCGACGCCTCCCCGAGATCCGTAAATTTGTCTTCTCCTTCGTATCGCCATTCGCGACCGTCCTTAAAGAACGTTTCGCCGGGATAAATAATGGCATCAGGGCTATTGTATAGCCAGTTGATTGAATTGCTTCCATAGCAGTATTTTGAAATCTTCCCAAACTCTGTGATGAACTCTTCGTTGTATGATATCAATTTCATAATTGTCCTCCAACTACTTGTAACTAAAAAAAGGCCAAACTCGTAAAGAGTCTGGCCAGGTGGTGTTAGAAGTCGGAGAGTGTGTTTGCGGAGGAGATGACAAGACCGGCAATCATCCATACACGAACGGGTGGACACGGGGATTTTGGCTTAGTTGCTTCAATGAGACGAATGACTTCTTGCCGAGAGAACGCCTCTTCGATGGCTGCGTCTACCTTGTCGAAGTCTCCGAGAATACTATATGCTACGATATAGACATAGCCGACGAACGGCCGATCCTTTCCGAGCAACTTAATGGAAAGGGAACGGGCTTGACCCATGCAGTTTTGGATAGTATCCACACCACCAAAATAGTCACACAGTTTCTTGTCCGAAACATTCAACTTGTACGCACTCTTTAGAGTATGGACAGCGGTGAGTACGTCCTTGTTTTTCTCCAGGGGAAGACTCGACGGACGAAGGATGCGCTTTTTCTTGGGAAGGCTGATGACTTCTGCGACAGCGGGCTGCTCTGTCGCAGATTCCAAATCACTTTTCTCTCCTATCATTACGTTCGCGCAGAAATACTCCAGCGTCATATCTGCCGCGGCTGCATCGGCATGGCCATTACCACCCAGGAACTTCGCGAGCTTCTGAGCCACGCCATTGCGAGAGCGGATTCGGCAGCGAACCATATTTCCGTCTTCGCTAATCTTCCATCCAATCAATGCGTCCGAAGCCGGAAGGCTCATGAACACCTTGTCAATCGCATCTGTGGTCAGATATACGATCGACGCCTTGATGCCATTCACGATCTTCATGCGTGCATGTTTTGCTAACTTGGCAGCGACAACCTTCTCGTCTTCGTCCTCCTTGATGCAGTCAGGGATGCTCTGGTAGATCGTATCCCAATGCTTACACTTGGGATCCAGTAGATCACAGGCCGTACGCAGTCGAGCTGCGACCTGCATTCCGTACCGAGTCTCCGAAAAAATCATCTTCTTGACTGCCAAGCACAGATTCTTCGCAGAGTTAACGAACTCGTTCTCCGCCAGGAGCGCAAAGAGCTCGGCATTCCCGCGAACTTCTAACGGGAGGACCAGACAGCGAAGCATGAGGCGAATAGTGCTCGGACTTGAAGAATCGATCACTCCCGCACAGGGGATACCACGACAGTTCTCTCGGGAATCAGGATGATGATCAAATACGACAATCGCCGTGTTTAATTTCGGATTTCGCGAGATTTCTTTCATGCAATCATTATTCAGTGAGCAATCAAGAAACACTACGGTTCCGGTTTCTTTGTCAAGTTCATCTAAAATGTGATCTTTCGTGCGCTCATGGTTTCCGACACTGCAATAGATGAGCATCGGATTTTCCCAAACTTTCGCGGCGATCGCAAACGACAGAATGCTGTCCATGTCGTTTGCCGGTGTGACGATTAATGTTCTACTCATGGCTCTCCTTCCAGATTTTATTGAAGTGATCAATCGCGTTGAGGTACATGGTGTGCAGTTCTTCCTGGCTAGAGCGCTTCTTGCGAGGAACTTTTTCAGTGTATTCCATGAGGTTTTCCATATCGCAGAAAAACTCTTCCACGCTGTGCTTGTTCTGTTGCTGTCCACCCTTTGCCATCCGTTCGTAATAGTATTTTACTTCCGTCTTGGGGACAAGATAGGATCCGTTAAGCACCTGTTCGAACAGGCGATCCAACTTGGTATTCAGGTGGAACGGACGCATCAGGAAATAAGCCACCGTAAAACTAGAGTTGTAGGATACGCCGTTCTTCGGGCAAAGTCCCCGACAGAATTTTCGCGCAGAGTCTATCTCGCCACCGAACACGTTGTGCAAATCGATCAGCACCGAGTCATTCACACGCATATTCGTGCGAAGGAGCGCCTTGGCAAATGTCTTCATGGATGATGCCGTGTAGTTATTAATGTCAATACCCACTGCCACGAAGTTGTCCAGGCTGGTGCGAATCTTCCCCGCGGAAACGAGTCCATTGAAAGGTTCGACGTTGTAAACGACCGTCATGTACTGTGCGATTCCGGTCGCTACGATAGCTTCCAAGCGGTGCTGGCCGTCGGCAAGAATCCCATTGTAGTCAATGCCAACCGTAGCACTCGTCTGGTGCCACAGACCATCACGCATCTGCTGCGCAAGGAACTTTACATAATTCTTGCTCATCTTGCGATTCTGCGTGTTGATGGTATCCAACCAATTCTTGGCAATTTCCTCTGTGACCAAGATGGTTTCTGAATATACATTTTTCTTGTTCATAATCATATCTTCTTCTCCATGATTTTCAAAAAGGTGTCCAGGGTGACTGTACAGCCGGCTGCATGTTCGTGTCCGCCGCCCCCCAAGAGTCCAGCAATCCGACTTACATCGGCGCCCGTTTTCTTATCAGAACGAAGATCCAGCTTGATCTTCCCGTCGCGCAGCATGTACCAACAGAACACGAAGTCGCAGTCCTTTTGGTGCGGTTTGCACACATAGGCTGGGTTCAAATTGGCTGAGTTGATCGCCGCAAACTTCAACCCATCACAGGTACCGAACACCGCACGCTTGGACGCTCCAACTGCATTGTTGATCTCGTTGCTGAGGTAGGAGAATCCATCTTCGAGGGCGGATTCCATGGACATTCCGCCCGTAAACACCATCTCTTGCAGAAAATCAACGACTCGGTATAACTGATTAACGGACCCACCCCGATCGAAGCTGATATATGCATTGAATGCCGGTGCTGCACATATCAATATATTATCATCGTCGAAACTAAAGGTGTCGTAGTCTGAAACAAGTTGTACAGCCCTTTTGACGCAGTCGTTTTGCGGGCAGTCCTGATAGACAAGCCATGCGGCGCTCACGCGATTCTCTGTTTCTGTGCTACGACGGCCCGGAAGAGCCCTTGCCCGATCGCTCGCTTCATTGATCGCCTTTGCGTGGTGGTCGTACCAATAGATCTCTCCGCATGCATCCATGATCTTCTCAAAGTCTTCTGGCTGAAATGTGTAGTCGACCACATAGAGTTTTTGGGGCCGGCGTTCAAGAATCCTCCGTACGGCCTCCTTGTCCTGGTTGTAATTAGCATAGGTGAGTTCCCCTTCGGGATCCAGGTACATTTTTGCCAATGCACCACTACACCATCCGTCTGCATCTACCGAGTGAAATACAATCATTCTGCCTCCAATTGTGAAAAGGAATCAACGAAAAATACAATTTCATCGAAGTTCTTTGCGATAAACACCTGGTCCATCTTCGTCTTTAAGATCTTTCCTTCTTTGTTGATGATCCCAGCTTCCCGAAGCATGTCGAATGCGCTGCGACATCCGACATCAATATAGTTTCCGTTGTATACCAAAACCGTCCGATGCTTGGCGCATCCGACGCGGGTATGTACAACAAAGGCCTTTGCAGCCCGCAGTTTCGTCAGGATCTTTGGGATGTCCTTGATATCGAGCGCGACGAACTTCTGAAGCTTGGTCGTGATCTTGTTCTTACGAGCAATGCGGATTCCTTCGGCGCTGGCCACATACGCTACAGAGGACTTTGGGGGAACGAAGTGAACGGATGAATTCTGGTAGCCCCATGTAATAGTCACGCGACTTGGATTTTCAATGATGGATATAGGTTCAGTTGAAGTACGCAAGTACTTGGTTCCGATTGGAAGATCGACGGCGATTACCTCGTCTTTTCCCCATCCGTCCCTTGTATACGTCTGTTCAATATTCAACACCACTCCAGGGATTTTCTCGTGGTTGACTTCTTTTGTGATTTTAGCTTCAATTACGTTGTTATCAAATGTCATCTTTTACTTCCTCTCTAGATAGGCGTATACGTACGCCTCCGATGGTTACATCAATGGGGCCACTTCCAGAAATAACTACCTCTGTGATCTCGGGATAATCACGCAGGATCTCATAGACCACGCGCATATCATAGAAGCTCCCATCGAATTGATCTGTCCCCTTATAGGCGGGTCTCCATATGAAATTCTCAATGAATCCTCGACTAAACGCAATCTCTCCGATCTTCACGTGAGTCGTCTTCCCCATAAAGTCCGATCGAGAGATCGTTCGCTCATTCTGCGTAAACCTCTCTTTCGAATTAGTTACTGGACAAAACGATGAGTATCCACCGCGAAATGTTTCGTATGCGTCGTCCGTGATCCATTCCTTATTGGAAGACACTAACGAAACCGACTCCTCATCTGCGATATATAAAATATTGCTCTTTCCAAATGTCTCCAGGATCTCTGCCACATGTCCGTGAAACGTTTTCCACGGCAAAGAAATCTCTCCGATGTATATCATGATACTGGGGTGTAGCGATGCAAATCCTGTCTTAGAAAGAATAATCCAAGAATCTTCATCCTTTGTCCAATGCAGTAAATCTTTGATTTTCATGTGGTACTCCATGTAGCGACATCGAATCTTTCGTTACCAAAGACTTGTAACACATAATTGTACGATTCCTCACCTAAAAAGGGGATGGCCACTGAAATGACCCCGTCATCGACTGTGTCACGCAAGACGTTCAATCCGTCCTTAATCCATTCAATGCGAGGGTTTCCTCGCCAGTGGTCTCGAATGGTCATATTGGCAAACAACGGGAAGTCCGCTGGTTTGAACCAGTAGACATTCCCGGGTACCAATTTTCCAAGCGCATCTCTTTTCTCCATGAGTCGCATCTGGTTTTCGGGAAATCTACCCGCGAATTTCGATGTCATCCCACTCTTTGATGCACATAAACAATTTATCGGGTTGACCAACACTTGAGCGCCACTATCGAAGATAGATATCAATGGGTCTAAAATATGGATCATTATTTAGCCCTCCCAAAGTACTTATTGAAATTTATTCCAGTGAGAAGAGATGACTTACCGGCTGCGTAGATTTTTACTACGTTTGGCACGGGGTCGAATTTGTATTCGTCTTCTCCATGGCATATGGCTTGTCCATCTTCTTGTAACAGAATACAGTGATAATCTCCGCATGCGACGTCGACTGTATTAGTCCAGAATGGCGATAGGCTTTCCACGTAACTACCGTCGAACCATTTCCCGTATCGATAGGCAAATCCGTCAGCATCAAGAGCAATCATAAAATTAGCCCCACAAGTGATTTGTTTGTATCTGCCACAATCCACGAGCTTTAGAGACTTTGGCAAGATCTCATAAATACTCCCGCCCATAGAGAGCATGAACATTCGGTTGGGCATAGCCGCCATCATTGTAAAAGGACCATTTAAGAAGTCTTTTGTTTCTCCCAGGAACTCAACGCAGCCCTCCTTGTTTATATTTCCATACATCGCCACGCCATGGCTATCAAGTAAGCATATGTGATCAATGGTAGCACAAGATGCCACAATATCGTCCATCTCTAATGTGGTCCTATGTGTGTGTCCGTCACCATATGTATACAAGTTACTTCCAACAACATACGTTTTATAGGGCTTCACGAGGTTTTGCTCCTTTAACATTTGTTAAACTTAAATCGTTATATATTTCACACCTAAAAATCCTTATATGGGATATAGGGTTTTCTTTTTGTAGAGAGCCTGTTTAATTAATACTATAATCAAGGTGCAATTATATGCCGATTTTCCACAGGTAATTCAACTATGACACTAGTGGCATCGCGTATATAATAGCTATTCGACAACCGACCACATTAACCCGTTGATTTATATACAAAAAATGCTTCATTTTCCGACCTCATTGTTTGCCTCTTATTATCTATGGAAAGGTAGGTAGAATCTTACATATAAAAAATAATAAAAAATATATAATTGTATGTAAGTAAGTAGTTTTTCTCTCTCTCCAAGACTCCCTTATAGTTCTCCGCCGCGCGTGCGCGCGCGTGTGATCTATATAAGAGACATCAAAACGATGAGAATTTAATTCAGGATGCGTCTAAACGGGGCCGGGCAGTCAACCTACCACCCGACCCCTACGAATCAATCCTAAGCTAATCCAAAGGCCTTGTATCACGATCCACGGACTTTTCCCACCATGTACATAATCTCATCATTCTCGAACTTGTGCCCGCCTGGCGCATCATATATTTGGTATGCAACCTTTGGTATGGGAAGTATCGGAGTAATGAAGTCAGAGGAGACCTCCCCCTCTAGCGTTTCCGTATACTTGCAATCCTTCCATTGCTCGGGTTCTACAGTTCCCGTCGCCTTCCAGGTAATGTTCGTTGCACCAAATTTATGGAATGCCTGCATGTCTGGTAGCGTTGCGTGTCCAATGGGTGTGTACTTATTGACATTCCAGAAATACTGATCCGTTGTAGCCGCAGCTAATGTCTCTGGCGTTGTATAAGAGATGCGGGTATTGTCGTAGATTAGAGTAACGACCCCATCCCTTACAAACACATCCGTATCGCTCTTTGGCGCAATGGAGAGACCAACTTTACCGTGCAGTATGAAACCCACAGGAGAGATCACGTTCTTTAGAAATATTGCCTGTCTTACCGTTCCCGATGGAAGGACACAGGTGTAATCTCCACGGAACCAAATTCCTCCAACGATCTGTCCGCTTACAAGTCCCTCCGGTGGAGAAAAAGAACTCAGTGTATGTCCATAAGCCAAAAGAGACTTTAGAGTAGCCTTAGGCAAAGAAATCGCCAAGGGTCCAAAGTCCGCTTCTGAAAAGAACTGATCTGCAAGTTCTTTAGTATTGTCCATACCAATAGAAACCAGATCCACCTTCTGTCGTTTGGCCTTAATTGTGACAGTCAACTTCGATACCGTGAGATCTACGTCTTCTTCCTTGATGGCCGAAAGAGCTTCATGAAGTTGGATAGCATTAAGTTTTACGGAGAACTTGTCAGTTGTTGGCTCGGCCACACTAATCGCCGTTCCGATCTTCGCATACCCTCGATCGGCAAAAGAGCAAACCTTTCCCTCATATTCCGTAGACAGAAGCACCCACGGATAGGAGAACTTCTCATTATTGGCAAAATCTTTCACAACGGAAATGACAGCCAATAGATCAGCGCGCTTCATGACTTAAAGTCCTTAATGAACGAGTCCACGGGGAACTCAGTATAATTATCTTCTACCTTCTTGAGGAGTTTGGCTGCTTTATCCAGGGTTGCCTGTGTAAACCCAATGCCCTCTTTGCTTTCTCCCTGCACGGAGAGCAGCAGCGCGATGGTCAGCAGCCTCTCGAAATACGTAATCTCAGCCTCTTCACCAGTACGGCGCAGGATCTTGAGTACCTCGCCGGCTGTGTTGAGTCCTACCTCACGCAATACCTCTGAAAAATCTTTTTTCTTCATCCTATGCCTCCTGCAGTTCCGTGAATAGACCACTTTCCATGGGGGGTACAACTTGTACCCATTGACCGTAATATTCAGACGCCACTCCGTGACCAGCGATGAATGCGGAAGACTTTTGAACAAACTCATGCCCATCAAAGTCATCACATTGAACGACGTAACGATTGTTGGGTGATACCATTAAAAACTTGCGACGAACTTCATCTGTGTAATACGCCAATATCTTCATTACAGCAGAATTATAAGTAAGACCGATATCGGGCTCATCGGAATATGAAAGAATGCACTTGTAGTTTTTTGGTGTCATGTTTTTCTCCCCTACTCGCAAATAATCTTGGCGAGCTCAACGAGTTTACCCAGGACTGCTGGGTCTTTTGGAAACCCAACGACGTTATTGTCATTGAGAAATGATGAACAGATGATCTGGTCGAGTGCCTCCTCCATCGCGTTGAAGTCAATCTCCATTCTCTCTGGTATCCACTCGTCCTGGTTTTTGCGGGTAGCATACGCCAGGGCGAGCAGAGCCGTCGAGACACCTTCTTTGTATCGGGGTGCAGACACGACTAGCACCCCAGCTTTCTCAGAAGTGTAGCAATCTCTACGGAAGTCATCTGCTGTGTGTAGTTATTGGCAATGGAGACCGCCTTCTTGTACACTTCTCGGTCTACCTCCATGCGATTGAAGTTGTCGTCGTCCTGCTCCTTTCGGCACATGAACGCAAGAGCCAGACGTACATTATCGGACTCTTCCTCCTCATTATTCAGTACGGCCTCGATGGTGCCTATTGCCCTAGACGCATTACTGAGATCATCTTCCAGGTCGGAAATTGCCCTGTTAATTGCTTTGATTGTTTCTTTTTTCATGGTATGTCATAGTGTCACCAGTTTCCTGGGACATCCTCCAGATTGATAGTTCCGTGTTCACTGTAATCAGACCAGACGACTTTTCCATCTGCTATCTCATAATGCCGGTCCTCGTGATATCCAAGTCCAGCAGAGATCCCATAACCCGTTTCCTCGAAGGGACGCCCCGATAACGCATCATAAATGATTCGCGTCAGATAGGCGTCGTCATCCCAGCGGACGTGATGTCCAAGGGCGGCGCGGATATGCACATAGGCGTTTTCAAGGTCCAATCCGTCGATCGGGTCCATATATAGTACAGATCCATCTTGCTGTGTGATCTTTACAATAATTGGGACACCCTCGCTTTCGTCATTAAATTCTCCACACGTGAGAAAGTTATCAAAGGTCAATCTGTCGACTGTTCTATTCTTCATATCAATATGAACGATATTTTCCAACTCTGCCGCGACGTCATTCTCCAGTGAAATCCAAATTTCATGTTCGCATTCCGTGTCCCCATCCTCCGCGACCTTCAGTATGTTACCTGGAAATGCGGAACTAAGGGCATCGCCGCCGTCGCAATCCAATGATGCAACATATGCTTCTTTGATGATCTCCTTGACATGATCACCTTCCCAGTGTGTATAAATAGTAATCCCGTCCACTCGAATTGTAGCTCGTTCACCCATAGCGTCTCCTTATAATTAAAAACGGCCCCAGAATAGGGCCATTCCGTTACGGTCGTAACTTGAGTTGCCAGATTCCGGCTTCAAGCTCTTCGATGAATTGCTGGTTAGCCAACTTTTGGCAAACCTCTTCGACTTCATCCCTCTTGTGTCCAGTGAACATCATGATCAGCTGGACGAACATCGTTCGATAGGTTGTCATCAAATTGTAGATCTTCATCTCCAGATGCTCTGTCTTTGTCATGGCGGCATCCTCCTTACATCTCTTGTATCAGGAAACGGAGGGATCTCTCATATTCTTCGCACATTGTGGGCAATATACCTTCCCCGTTTCCGAGTCAACGAGACTGCCTGCGCTTGGGCCAATGCAGTGCGCGTCATTGACTTCATGATCGACGATCTGTCGGGCGCACTTGGAACAAGAGACAATTTGCATAGAATTCTTTTCCATTGATTTATTCCCATTCTTCGACAAGCCACCATCGGTGGCGCCTGCCAAGTTGACTTGATTCGCTCTCGTCTACTGCTTCGCATATAGTGTCATAAAGCATTTCCAAGTAGGTGACATCGCGAATGTTTATGTCGAGATCACCCGGCGTGAATGGTTCAGGGTGCCCTCTCCCCGTGATGCCATCTTTCAGACACAAGATAAAACCTTGCGATCCCCGGATCACGTACGTCACAAGTTCAGATAACATATCTTCACCCATGATTTCCAGTTCCCTATCTGTCATGGCCTCTAGCGTTTCAAGAGCGATGCCCTCATGGTGAATCAGCACCCAATGTTCAAATTCATCCCGTCCCCATGGGCAATTGAAGTTTGTTCCAAGGTTTATTCCGTAGCATATTCGTGGAAAGCTCATTAGTCTCTCGCATTTCTGCCTACGTATTCGGCGGAACGTCTTCCGACGATGATGCGCTGACCCTTCCCTGGAAATGGAAGATCTGGATGTGTCGCGTGGGTGATGCTTGTATCTCCAACGACATGCCCGCGCGGGAGGTTGGATGGAATCTTTGGGCCTGATCCGTTAATTAACGCGATGTCCCCCTGTCGTTGAATGATGTTGCCTGCATGTCCCTGCCAAATCCAATCCAGTGCCTTTTTCAATGTCGTGCATTGTTTGCCTATGGAGTGGCTGAAATAGGTCCCTGCCTCATTTTTTCCCACGAGATACCTCGTACTCGCGTGGCCCATTCCAAAATGACTTGTGTAAGCCCGTGAATATTCTCGCGACCTGTTGAGGCTGATCACAGCAAGACCTTCTCCACCCATGTCAAAGTACGGGGACCGTGCGGATCCTTCCCATGGAGAAATGAAATCAAGAACCTCGACAGTGAACGTGTCGCTTTGCCTATAGCCTTTTCCGTGTTCGTCTACATTCAACGCGTTGACATTTGCGCACATCTTACAAACAGAGCTTCGAATCCACATGTGCCGGCGTTGTTCTTTGGATGGGGCGCGAGTACACTCCGGAACTACCGAAATGTGCGAATAGAATCGATCCCTTTTTTCCTGTGCCCCTTTCTTTCCGTAGATTCTTGCCTCAAATTGATTGGCGATATTCAATAACCTTTCCGATGGGTTATAGATGCGGTGCTTGTATAGCATTTCCTTGGCTTTGTTGTTGATCATGACGCAAACTCCTGATAGGCCTTATCCGAATCGATCACCCATTGCGGTCCCCAAACATTGCGGAACCAAGATGCAGCCGTACTCACGGAATACTGCATATTTATCAATGGATCGTCGATGCCAAAAATAAGACTCCGGCTGAATCGGCCGTCGATATTTGAAATTGCCTTACGATAGTCAGCGTGATCTTGATCCTCATGAAAGGCGATATCCACGAATACCTTGCCAGGATACTCGATCCCATCAAACGAACGCACCATATTGTCTACCGGCCAGTTCACACCCGGCTTCATCTTTCCTTCCGTGAACCAGTAGACAAACGCCTTGCGTCCGTATGCATGCGCCAGGCACACCCGCAGCGGGTACTCTTGCAACGCCGGCATCCAGCGCCCTGGTGCATTATACTTCTTCGCCAACTCTACAGGGAAGCGCCGATTGCGTACACCGCCCGGCGAACAGTGCGTGATGATTCCCTTCCCCGTATCCGATACACCCCTCCAATCCATCTTGTCGGGTGGACCTTCCAAGGCCGGATAGTACTTCACGCCGTGCACGTCATCACGCTTCACGTATTCCACGGGGGCGAACACCTTAAACTTTTTGTTACCTTTTGTGCACGCACAGATGATATCCACAGCATCCCGAGTATGACCATCTTGGAAGTTTGGGATCAAAACGCACATCTCGTCGATCCCTGCGTTCGGAAGCACTGTGTTCGAATAGTACGCCACCAGCTTGTCCATGGGCATGTAGTACATGCGGATCAACTCTTTGAGACGGCTCCAGTCGTCGTCTAACTTGAACAATGGGAGGAATTTTTCAGCTACCCCAATGACGTCTTCGACATCATTGGGGAGTCCATTCTTCTCCACCCACGACAGGAGCATGGTAATCAACTTCATAGCACCTTTGCTGAGTCCATGGCGCCCAAAGTAGACCTCTGCAGGGATGGTCTTCTCTGTGAAAAAGTGTCCATGTACGCTCTTCATCCATTCACCACTTTCTCCAGGCGCTTCACAGCGTTGCGGGGAACAATGTTATAGTGCTTGATAGTGGACAATATTTCTTTCGCCTTCTCAGGAAACTTCTTATGGATCGCCTTGAAGATCTCGATGTTTGCCAGACACACCTGGATCCAGTCGTTACCCGTGCTGATGTAAGGTCCGTCTTGTGTGTTATTGATCATCTTAGCGAACAATGCAGGGTCAGCTGCAGCGATCAGCGTTACGTTGCCCCCCCACATGTCAATCACAACGGCTCCCGCCTTCAGGCTGCGCTCGATATACGGACGTACGCCTGGTTTGCTAATCACTTGCATCAACGACCGAAAGCTCAAGGTAGTGGCTACTGGCTCTCTGCGAATGATATGGGCATAAAGAGTAGCGTCTTGCATGAGTTCCGGAAGTCGTATTTCCGGCACAAATTTATTAATGAAGTGCTTACTGCCCCGCTGCATCCCGTAGGTTCGAATAAAAAGATTTTGAACCTTTTCGAGAGGAACAGAGCGGAATTCCTCACGATGCTCCAACACGTAATCCACCAGCCGAACACGAGGACCCACGATAATGCGGTGTGCCCTATACTTATAGTCGTTCTTCACCACGGTCTCGTCGGGAGGAAGCGTAACGCTGCGAAAATACACAGCATTCAGGTAATCCGAATGTTTGAAGGATTCCAGAGGAGTCCCTTCGTAAAAATATAGTCCTCCAGAGCAGCAATTCCCAAACGTATTGAGGGGTAGAATATCCGTGTTTAGGCCGATCTTGTACTTGAAATTCTGGTGGATCTCCTGACTGTTTGTAAAACGAAAGAGCGGTTTCTTGCGAAGTTTATTTACTGCGCGTTGTGAAAGTACACGTATGTCAGATTTCTTCATTTTTCTTCTCCATGATAGGTCTGGCTTTTGGCGAGATCCGGAAAGCCCAGATCGATATATCCACATTGCTAATAGCACTTCTCTTTTCCTTTTTGTCGGACATTTCAATCCTTCTTTGTCTTGTGAAATAAATTCTTAAAGAGATCAACTCCGGTGGGAGTCTTTCTTCCATTGGCATCCACGAGATCCTTCTCTCGGAACATCAACATCACATCCCGAGCTTGCTCAGCATTCATTCCGGAACTAGTAAGAGCGGCCGGGTCAACCTTATCTACTTGTACCAACGTTTTCAGGATTTGACGAAGATGTTTTCTTCCACGTCCTGCGCCCCCCAGCACATTCATGATCTCATCCTTCTCTGACTCTGGGATATTCGGCACATCGCGGTTATGGATCGCATATTCGTCGTATTGCATGCCTGGGCTGTCATAAGACATGTAAAACATCTTCTCGGCGAATGCTACGTGTTCTTTCCGTACGATAACCTCGGTCATTGAATCATTCGTGGAAAACAGTCGCATGGCAATGGCTATAGACACTCTGGCGACCTTAAGCTTCTGGGTAGAGGGATCCACCAGGTTCATTTTTGGTGTAGCATACTTATGAGAGATCCGCCGCGCTGCTAATAGAACTTCGTCTTCTACTCCATCTTCCCATGTGATCTGTCTGGCTGTACGAGACCACGCCCACAAGACCAGATTCTTACAGAGTTCTGACGTGTACCGCTTTGGCGTATTGTGAAGGATGACAGTATTCAGCTCGTCAATGCTTACATCACCCTTTTTCACGGCAATGGCCAGGTCTACACGTCGTAGATCCTGGTGATCACGATACAACCCCGCGACCGCTTCAATTCCATAGGCGTACTGCCCAAGCGATCCGCCATCGAACGTCTGTCCGTATCCATTGCTCTTGGATCGTGCATTACCCATGTAGATCGCACGTGTTCTGCAGTAGGTCTTTCTTTTTACAACACCCGTGGATTCAATAACGCCCTGATCTCGCGCGTCTGTGAGCTCGGCAAAGTCATCCGACTTAACGCCTGAGAATTCGTCCACATTCAGGAGGCCCATGTCGTTCTGCGGAAGGGTACCCCATCCGACAAACCACTGAGCGGCTCCCTTGCCGACCGAGATCTGTTGCTTGCTGTACCCGAGACCTGTGCGACCTTCACCCTCTGCAGACGTCCATGAGCCCACCTGGAAATGTTCCATCATAGCCCTTGCCAGATGCGTCTTTCCCTGGGCTGTATCTCCTACACATACCGTCTCCATCCATCCCTTGTGAATATACTTTCCGTGCAAGTAGAATGACAATGGACTATGATACGTAATGTCAATCGCAAAGGCCCATGTACGACGCTTGAAGATGTTGTGGACATTATGTTCAAAATCCTGATGGATCTCATTGAACTTGTCCTCTACACTTTGCTGATCACCCTGCCGAAAGATATGCAGACTCTCCAATACACCCTCTGATGGATTGAATGACTCCAGTGTGGACGCTGCCGGTTCCAGGTGATCAATGAGATGTACCACCTTGGCATTATTTGGATCCCCAAATACCGTATTCGTCGCGTAGTATGCCTGATTCGTCTTTACATCGTGTCCCAGGAAATATCCCACCCGCGTAACGAACTCCGCCTTTTGCGAGCCGTTCTGCCCCTGGTCATGATACAGTCGTTTGTCTTCTTCCTTGGAGTCTACCATGGGATTCATGATGAGCATCTGCAGATTGCATTCGTCGATCTTGGAGATGTGGGCATTCTTGCATTTGGGGATGTGTAGCATGTTCTTGATGTTGGTATTCACTCTCCCTGCCTCTACATCGATAAACGTCAGCACTTCCTTTGTTTTCATGGTCACTACATAGTCAATGGGTCCATGCATTAACGGACACTGTACACAGTCCCCGTCTACTTCATCAGGAGGCGGAGGATTGTCGCAGTAGGCTTTGATCTTTTTGGGAATCAAGTAGGGACGATCGGCAATTCCACAGATATGCACCGGGCATTTGATTGTCTTATTGCTATAGATCGACTGCGATGCACGACTGAGTTCCACGATAGGGGTATTGGCCGGCTCCTGATCCTCGGGACTCGCAATGAATTCACACTTGTTTGTTCCATCACAATAGCTCACCCCTGGATCGATGTTTTGGCACACGGAACAAATGAAGGAATAGTTTCCTTCGTAAACGGTCCTGACAACAGACTCCGTGTTGGCCAGGCGCTCCCTGAGTTTTCTTTCTCCATCCTTATCGTAATGATTTCCTACCCATTCTGTAAGCAGCGTAGTGGTCTCTTCGGATGTAAACCCCTGGTTTGCAAAGAAGGAGGCCATGACATACGTAGCCTTGTTCCTATGGCCTTCCGGTGCAGAGGTGTTCAGGAGGTGCTGCATGCACTTCGGAAATTTACCGTGCGGTTGAATAACGAGCTGTTTACGTGGTTTCAGCTCCGCATGCTGAATACGATTGTTCCAGTTTTTTAAAATCTCTGCCCACCAGGCAATGGCCATGGGCATTGGGTCCACTGGCTCGAAGCGCATTTTGATTGGCAGCGGCCCGCGCGGTTGGCGTGCCTTTTCTCTGATCTGGTTTTCATCAAGCGTCATCAACTCTTCGTGAGTGAGTTCTATTTTGTATAGACGCGTCTCCGGGTGAATGGAGTTTGGAAACCGCATCACTCGTCGTTTACTGTAGATCTTTGTGTCGATTTCCTTTACGTCCAGTACACGACTGATTTGCTCGGTTGCGAGTCTAAACATCTGCTGCAGCTGAGAATGTGGCTTGATGCCTAAAATATCCTTATGCACAAGCACATGAAAACCCTTTTGCCCACTGAACCATACACGCGGATAGGGCGGGTCAATTCCGAGATCTCTCTGGAAGTATTTCAGAATGTCCCTTGTCGTCCCGAGGGCCTTTTTCAGATTGTCTTTCACGTCAATATCGATAATGAAATCGGAAGTGTAGACTTCGTCTTCATCGGGGACGGGGGATTTAAACTGTTGTACGGATACGCAAAAATCTTCCCCGCGGCTTTTTTCAAAGTACTCGGGGACTTCATCTAAACGAACGCGCAGCCATTCCCTAAGTCCCATATACTTTAGATCCACATAGGAAAAATCAGACATGATTACACCTTCGGCGCAGTGAGGTAGTTGTGCATACTCTCCTTGCTGGAGAGGGCACCAATGAGTTTGATGTCGACCGTGTTTCGACAGGCTAGATCATATACGAACATAACACTCTTTTGCCCGATACGCGGAATTCGCTTCACGGCCTGAAAGCGTAACTCCCAATCGAACGGATTGCTATAAAAAATCATGTAGTGGCAGAATGTAAAGCTGTGACCGTGCCCCAAAACAGCTTGATTTGCAACGAGAATACGGGACTCTCCCTTAAAGTTTTTTATGGTCCCTTTCACCTTGCTCTGCATTCCTCCATGGAGCATGCCAACGGAATAGTTCTTCTTTTTCAACTGTTCGTAGATGTATTCCACTTCGTGCTGGAACCAGGCCCAAATGATGATTTTCTCATCTTCTGCAATAGATTCAATGACTTCCATGAGTAGGTCAAACTTTGGGTTTTCCGGGAAGGACATCATCTCGCCCTGATCATTCTTCACGAAGCCTCCGGTGATCTGCTCAAATTTCGCCATGACAGACACGGCGTTTTTGGCGACTACATACTCTCCATCGACTACCGTGCACAATTCCTCCCGGAGCTCCTCGTAGGCTTTCTTCTGCTTTGGACAGAGATCCGTCTTGAGTGTAATAAACTTCATCTCAGGCATATCCAAGCAGTCATCCACCTTGTATACAAGCATCAATGGGCGCGTACGTTCTCTGACGTACTGTGCCCCTTCTGGTTTAGGCGTCCAGAACGAGATCTTCTCATTGTACTTTTTCTCATCCCGATTGTATGGGTGATGCTCTTCGTGAGTTATGTTCATGAACAACCAGTGCTCACTTCCGAGAGACGCACCCTTGTCCATGATATAGAACTGATTCCAATAGTCACGCGGACCATTGGGAGCCATGGAACCAGACATGAGCCAGCAGTAGTCAGCCTTGTCTCGCAACTCGGACGCAGCATCAATCTTCACAGCCTTGCGATTCTTGATGCGAGTGCTTTCATCACATACGAACACATTGTAATCAACCTTAACAAAATCGTCTACCCGTCTGGCGACCTGTTCGTAGTTCACTACATAGATATCATAGGGACGATCCGGCTGTATGTATTCTTGTTTGTATTTCCCCTTGGATACCTTCACACTCCGCTGCTGACGGAAGTTAAAGATGCTCAGCTTCGTCATTTCTTGCGTTGATTCCATCCACACTTCCTCAACAAGCGTAGATGGACAGAGAATAAAGGCTCCTCGAAGTTGTCCGCGATCTTTCATCTCCTGCAGCAGCTTTAGAATAATATACGTCTTTCCTAGTCCACAATCTGCGCACAGTGCCGCATACTTTGTTCCCATCATGCGAGAGATTGCATCTGTCTGATGGTCATATGGCTGCGGAAGATAGTCGATGAAATCAATGGGCTTTAGCGTCTGCAGCGATGCGATGCACTCCTCTCGTTGATGAAGCAGCCCATGAAGTTTGTCTGCCTCCATTCTGGCAAATCGATCAAGAGGTTTCCCTTCCAAGAGAGGGAGAACCTCCGGAGTGATCGGAAGATACCAATCGGTTCCTCGGCTATTGAGCCTGGCGAAATTGGGAGGGGATGGGTACTCCGATACGGGGAAATAGAACTTATCGCTCCGCGCAGTAATCATCAGAAAAATCCTCATTTCCTCTGTAATGAATGCAGCTATAGTTTCCGCACTCTACATGGTCGCACGCTGCATTTTTGTCGTCCTGGTCGCGCTTGGCAAGACAATTCTCGCAAGTCGCAGACGACGTAGATTGAATGCACGCAACGGTATTTCCGCAATACTGGCACTCATGGCTGTATATAGGCTCGACGTTTACCTCGTCGAAATACTCGTATTCTACCGTCGTGCTCTTGGGAATCCTTACACAAGCTCCGCTCTTTGCTTCCTTAGCATAGTCGATCGCTCGATAGATCCTTGATGCTCTATTTCCGAGGTAGATGTCTGGGTCGTTATGCAGGTAACTCGTAAATTCCCTTAGAACTGATTTGATCAGACTATCCGGAATCATAGAAACATCTGTAAGATCTGGAAAGATCGCACGCATTGTATTGCGAATATCCGTAAACGTGGACCGATCGACCTTTGGGCTGACTCCCGTGTGCTCAATGATCGTGAAGTTTTTGATCGCAAATTGATCAATGTAGTATCTATAGAAATTGTGAGGTTGGTACTCTGCGATTCCAAAAGAGGAGTAAACAAAAAACGCACTGCTCGCTTTCATAAATCTTGGATCAAAGGCCCATGCTTTCACACCCATACATATTTGAACAATTAGCTCCAGTTCTCCTTCGCTTGCCACCATTAAAATATTAGAAATGTTGTCGATGATCTCTTTTTCGGGTAATAAATTGTCTCGCCAGTCGCTCATGTTTATAGCGCTCCTTTCTCTCTTTTTTCTTGTAACAGCTTTTCCCTTGGTGTAATAAGGATCAGGAGGTGTTTATGGAAACCGAAACAATTGAAGTCGTAAAGGTAAAATGTCCGTTCTGCAACACAGAATCCATTGCCGATGGCAATTATTGCTGTGAATGCGGCGGAGAACTCAAAAAGCTGGATTATGAGAAGATGCTCGGCGTGGAGATCACGGCCGAAGACATCAAAGATTATGTCATCATCGGTCGTGTTCGTAAGACCATTCGCATCGGCGAGCATGTAACAGTAGGAATTCAGACGTTGTCATCGGGTGAATGGAAGACGTCTAATCATGCGGCGGACGCGTTACTTGCAGCTGCAGGGCACCTGACTACGCATACTATCGAGATGAATCAGCGTATGGCCGCCTACGGGTTGTTCATGATCGCCGGTAACGAGAAGATCGGAGAGCTCACCAAGGAGCAGCGCTACGATCACGTGCAGACTATGAGTTCTGACTTTATCGAGATCATCGCTTCCAAGATCTCATTGCTCCATAAGATCATGATGGCAAAGATCCAGGAGGGACAAGTCTCAAATTTTTAAATTCTCCTGACGGAATTGCGTTGATCGACATGTATTTCTTCCACCTGGGATACCCCGTCGATGTTGGATCCGTTCAGGAGATTGCGGCATTGCAGGTGTACAAGAAAAAGAGGATAATCGAAGTACTTAAAGTGGTCATTGATGTACAGTCAATGGCCTCTGGTGATAAAAAAGAACTTCGAAAGTCCTGCGAGGCTTTCTTGGATGAAACCATGCCTGAGCTAAAGGGATTACGCGAGGTGAGCGAGAAGAAGATGGCGGCTCTTATTGAAGAAGAGAGTGGTAAAGTCTATTCCGTTCAGAAATCCCAATTAGGTCGGATCATGTCACAGGGTTCAGGTAGGAACAAATGGCGCAGACGTTAAATTTTGCCATCCAAGTTGACCAGTCCCAGCTGCCTGCAGCTATCCAACAATTACAGAGCGGAATCAATACGCAGCTTCAATCTGGTGCCCTTCAATTGGGCACCATGGCCAATGGCTTGTCCGCTACCATGGCGGGGATGAATGCGCTGGGTGTTACGCCGAGCTCTATGGGTTTCGCACACGCAGTAGCGCCTGGGCAGGTAAACTACGCGCTGGGGCGGCAGCCGTTTGTAGATCGTACGGCCTCTATTCTTGATTTTATGAATCAGGCTGGGGGCGCCGTAAAGATGCGTGCATCCTCCATTGTTGCAGGCATGGATGCCAATAAGATTGCCCCAACCATTGGCAGTGATAGTCGATGGGGCGGCGTCGGTAAAGCAGCTCTCATTGGTGCCGCTGGTTTTAGTGGGTTCCTGGTGGCAGGTCCAGCAGGTGCCGCCATCGGCGCGAAAATGGGGATGACCGGCATGGCGGGAAGCATGCTTGCCTTTTCTGCTGGATCTGCGGCTTGGGGCGCAGGGACAAACTATGGATTGCGCAAAGCAGGAATCATGACGGACCAGATGACTCCCGAGCAACTCCAAAAGCTCACCATCGAACGCCGTGGATACGCAGACATCGCAGGAACCTTCATGGCCCTGGGTCCACAGAAGTATCTTCCTCAACTCGGACAAGAGCTGGACACGACACGGAACATCAAATTCGGAGAGAGCATTGCCAAAGCGTTTATTGATAGACAAGACTTCTCGATCATCAATCGTGCGGCTGGCAAAAACCCTAGTTACCTGGCTGATGTATTGACTTCTCTCGCGGTTACAGATCGCGGGGGATTCCAGAAGTATGTAGCGCCGTTGCATTCTTATGCCGGCGCGAACGCGGCCGCTGCCCCTGAGCATTTGACAAAGCCTTTTGTGAGCTATGTAAATGCCATGGAACTCCAAGCCCAGGCGAATGGATATGCCTCCGTGTCCAGTATGGAATATAAACGCAATGCAGCCGTTCTGGGAAGTGGGCGATTCACCGCTCCGGAATACACGGGACCCAATTCCTATCAAATGATGGGTCGGGATATGGGAACCAAGATGCGCATGGGTAAACAGTTCGGGTCTGACTTCGTGAACTCTTTGCGAGATCGTGTAAGAAGAGACCTTGGCATGAGTCCTGAGGAGCGTAAGTGGTCAGGCGGAAGCCTTGGTATCGCCGGGCAATATGCCAGTGTCGTTATGGGAGACATGGCAACGTTTGGAAGTGGAACAAGTATTGCCTATGCGGCCAAGTATGCGGCAACACAGGGCGGAGGACCACTTGGAAAAAATATCTATGATGTTACCGCGCAGGCAGCGGGGGTATTTACGGATCCTCGCCAATATGTGAAGTTCCGATTAAATTACAAGGACATCGTCCGTTCGGGTGGAGCCACAGATGCTCTGTATCGCCGAAACCAGGTAATGATCGCTCGCGAAATGAAGCAACAATCGGGTGGGGCATTTGAAAATGAAGAAGAAGCTCTGCGCATGAAATTCGAGAATGAAGGAATGAATTCGGAACAGGCCAGAGTGCAAACAGGTGTCATTCTTGGTATTGGGCGTAATGTGGTTGTCAATGGCGGTGGAGGAGGAAAGATCGCATTGTCCAGTGTGATGACAGATCTGCAAAGAAAAAACGCTGCTCAACGAATTGTGAACATGAAAAGTGGAAAGATCAGCTATGATGAAGCCTATGCCATGACAGGAAAGGTCATATGGAATAAGAATCTTTTCCCGCAGGGATTGGACCTGAACGACCTCGCCGGGCTAAGATCATTTGGAGCAGGAGGAAAAGACCCTGGCGGAAAATACAAGAAGCAATTCGACCTGATAAAAAAAATGGGACTAAGCCCAGCGAGCGTCATCGAACAAGATAGTGTGGAGGGTGCTATGGGTGTCGTCTACGGAATGGCCCTGCAAAAGAGCTTTATCGATGATCCGTTCTTGGAGACTGCAGGTCGTAATGGTATTGGGTATGCACAGGAGCTCGTAAAGCACAAAGGTGCTTTTGCCGAGGTACAGGCTCTCACTAAGCAAATAGCCGCCGCCGATTTTGATCAAAAAATCGTTCTTGAGACAAAACTTGCAAGTGTCCTCGCCGCTACTGGAAGCACTACACTTTCTGGACTTGATGCCAGAAAGTCCTTCATGCGCTCGAACATGGAGGGCCTTACAGAAGATAAGGTCAAGGGATATAAGAAATCGGACCATTACTATTCAGGATCTGATGGTAAGGGTGGAGCAGGAGAGTATGATATCGAGGTTGCAGAGAAGGATTGGAATGCAGGGCTAGAGCAGATGACCAAGGGTATGAGTGAGTTCATTAAGATCTTGAAGAATAAGGGGAAGTGATGGCACATTATACAGCGCTCAATATGAAGTACGTGGACATACCGGCATTCACACTAGATGCGGATACGTCGTTCTCGTACGTCGGTAACACACAAGTGTCTGAGAACTCCATTAATATCCCCGGTATGCCAGCTAATGTATATGATCGAATAAGCGTGTTTGGCGCAGCGTTTAAGATTGCGATGATCACGGGAGAATGGGTGACAATACATACGAAGTTTCCGACTACGGGGACCAGTGTTCGTGTGGATGCCAAGATGGGATACGCCAGGGACGACGGAAGGAATCTGCGCAACTGGTCATGCAGTGATCTTTCCCTCGTTTCTGTGGCTCCTGGGCGCTTTACATTTGACGAGAACTTCATGGTTGGCAGAAACTACACGATCACACTGGTCAATGCGATTCGAAAGTCTCCTGTTGACACATGGCCGCGCGGAACACAGTTTTCATTCTCCTGCCCAGAAAACTTCACGCCAACCGAAATGGTCTCTGCAGTTGCTTCCGACGGAATGATCACTATCACATTCTCTAATCCAATCCAAGAGGAGGAGGGGTATGTGTATGGGGTTGACTACGATCGTATTGAGTATGACGAGGACAAGCTGCTGATATACACCTCTGAAGCCGGCGAAGTAGAATTCGAGCTTCAAGGATTCTTCGATGCCTACGGGAATCCCGTGGAGGACGCGGAAGTGTCCGTGACACTAGAAGCCATTGCTGATACAATCAGGTACTTGGATGATGGATATAGCATCCGTCGCAAAAGTAAGCTAGATTATGAAGACACGGTCTTATCGGAGGCTTACCAGTGGCTACGGAATCAAAATCTCGACTAGATAAAACACGAGAAGTATTCACTGCGCTCAATCGAGTAGAGCTTGCTAATCCAAGTGGTAATAAAGCAACTACGACGGACCCCATGGCTTGGGTAAGGCCTGTCTTTGCTCAGGAGCCGGACTATAAAGACGTAAAGGGTGCAATCTTTGTTTATGACAAGTACGGCAAGCAGCTCATGGAGCCCTTTCGTAATCTGATCATCTCAGGCTCCCGCTATGGCCTGGCAGATCGCGTGTCTCGTACGGCTACCATGGATGGTGAGAAGCGAAAGTTCCTTGGGTCTGCACCCGTGAGAGTGGAGTTCACCGTTGGCCTGTTGGACTACAAAAACCACCCGTGGAAGGATCAGTTCATTTATCTATGGAATGAAGTTCTTCGCGGTTCCGTTCTAAAACCAGTCTCCGGAAGTGTTTACATCTATTGCGCAGGAGATATCTTTATCGGCGATCTCCATGCCTGTCAGATTGCTCGTGCCGGAGACAACGACGGAGTCCTTATGGCAGTGATCGCCATGGATTGCGATCGTTCTCCGATTCCGGCAAACACAGCCTTTACGGGAAAGGAATTCACGGTAGAAAATGCCATAGACTACGCCGTCAAGGAAGTCATCAATGCCGGAATAACCATTAAAAAAAGTCCGTGGGATTAAATGCTTAAGGTATTCATTGAAGGTTACGAGATGCCCTGTTCCAGGGTTCAGGTAGAGACAGGTATCGGACCTCTCTCTGCCCAGATTGTTATTCCTCCCGGATCCTATCGCCGACGCATCCTTCCCGGATCTCGTGTCATGTGCATTATCCAGGAGGGTACGGAATGGTTCGAGTGGTTTCAGGGCACTACGACCAATATGCCGGAAACATCACTGGGGTTCGATGAACATCCGGTGACTCTCAATGTCATTGGAGACCTGGGTCTTCTGCAGTCTATCTTGATGAACTATCTAAATGTCGGGCAGATGGATACACAGAACCAGCGGTACAAGAGCGCTTCGCTCAGTGGTCTTGCAAACATCTTTCGGGCAGACCCTTCGGCAGTCATGGCTCCTTTTGCAAGCACGCTCGCAAACAAAGATCTATCCTTTGGAGATAGGCTTCTCGGAGTCCTGCAGGCATTCATTTCATTAGATCCGCAGGGATGGGAAGATCTCCGCCGGCTGCAGTATCTTGATCGTCTCGCTATTGAGATGTCGGATGAAGTCTCGAATCTGTCCAACCGAATGCTCTTTGGGAGTATCGCCCAGGCCATCGGGTCCATTCAGGTTGAGTCGTTTACGGCATTGGATATCCTCAATCTGATTATGAAGCTATCTATGCACGAACTAGTGAGTGTTGCTCCGCTTCGGTTCGCTGGCTCCCAGGAAATGCGCAAGGCCGAAAGGTACAGACACTACCTTCCCGAAGGACTCAATATCGACGAACTTGCAGACATGGATCAAAAGACTCTCGTAGATAAGATGTGTACTCGAAAACAGAAGAAAAACATGGTAATTGACCATTTTATAAAGCCAATTGACGGCCTACACATCCCTGCAGTCAACAGAATTACAAGGGGAATGTATAACACGGCGTATATCACTGATTCTGGAATCACGCGTTCTATTTTCAAGGTTTCTCTCATGGATGGGACGAAGCCTGTAATGATGTATGAGCAGTTGATGCCACAGCAAATCAAAACGGTCTCAGATTCTGTTACTGCAGCCATTAGAAAAACGTCCCAATCTCCCGCCCTAGGCGCCGTGAGTGCGGTTATGTCTGAGCGCATTACAGGGTTTAGGACAAACAAGGAAAAGATCTACGGCGGAGTCCGGACTCAATACCTTCAAGTGGATCCTCGTATTAACCACGTACTGCATGCCTTGTCGAATGCGGAAGAACATAACGCGATTAAGGACCATTCATATCAAAGTGACTATGTAGACGCCTGGATGCGTAGTGAGCATGAGAAAGTCAACGGATCCACGGTAACCATTCAGAACGCGACGTTTAATTTGGCGCCGCTCCCCGGGTTTTCAATATCCGTAGAAGATGCAGACAGGAAGCTGTATACGGGAAAGCTTGTCCGTAAAATCGATATCATTGACTTATCTACTGAACAGGCGTCTTCGTCCTATGTTATAGAGAGCTGTAGATCTGACGATGCACTCAATTACGACGGTCCTGTGGATTTGAAGAATGGTGCCGAGGGCTGGTTCAAGAGATTCGGAAGTAGTACAAGCTCTACCATATCTCCGATATTCAAATCATACAGAGCCTCGGACGTGCCCAAGAATTTGGAAAATGCATTAACTGAATTTGCTACCTATGAAAAGGGTCTTGCCGTAAATCACCTCATGGAAGCAACCGGAAGGACACTAGACCCAGAGACAAGGTTCACACGAACGGAGATGGGTCTAAGTCTTGTTGATAATGGGGCACTTCCCGGTCTGAAGGAACGCGCGCTTTATTATCGTGAGGACTTCTATTCAGACTTCGACCTGCTTGGTGAGATCGCGATTAATAGCTTGCGTGCCGATGCAAAGATTAGTGGCGACATCGTTGTTGGTTATGATGCATCCGTGACACGGTCTTTTAATGATGACAAGAGGGACGTCCAAGTATCCCAGCTTACTGGAGAGTTGTATTTGGACTATCAATACAGAGGATCCGACACAGCATTCGACGTTTCCACGACATATTCCCAGGTATCAACGAAAGTTACTGATGATATTGCAAAGATAGATGTAGGGACCATACCTGGATCCTCTATTACAATCAGCAACTTAAAAACGTATGCGCTTCCGAATTTGAACCTAACATCCAAAGATGCCATTGCGATACTAGATACAAAGAATGGAAATATCTTTTCTGTACTTTCAAAGACATTGGCCAACGAAACAATCAAGCGCAAGGAAGCTGAAGCTCCGATCAAGAAGATTCAAAAAAACAAAAACGACTGGTCTCCTCTTGGGAATTATATCGAAGAATATAAGGCCACACAGGCACAAGATGCTGCAGGCGTAGAGAACAAGAGGATCGAGGGCATAAACAACGACGTTCGTTATATGTATATGCAGTATAACCCAGACTTTCCCATCTATCTCGGAAACCCAAGCCCGCTGCGTATAGAACTTCTTCTTTACATGATGAGTGGAATTCCACAGAGTGATATGGTACGATTTCTAGAGACCGGAACATACTCCGCTCTCTATACAGACGACCGACCCGCCATACCAAGACCACTGTCCGACCGTCAGGTGATCACCTTGCGTCGTCAGATTGCAAAGAGGGCTAGTGATGAATAACACAGATTTGCTTCTCTTCAAGATCGCACAAGAGGAAGGCATCGCCGATCCTATGATGCCAGAAGATGATATTGACTCGGCCCCCGACATGGAGACAGACATCCCAGATGAACCAGAGGTTCCAGCGAATGTAAAACTCATCGATCAATGGAAGAAGGCTCCATCTCCGGACCTGTTTGAGCAGCTGTACAAACAGAACGAAGGATCCATCAATCGCGGAATGTATATGTTTGCTGGTGGTTACAACAACCCACTTCCGAAGGCAGCCACCAAGGCACATGCCCTGAATGCGTTCAATACGGCCTTAAACACGTTCGACCCCTCTCGCGGCGGATCCCTAAGCTCGTGGATCACGACGCAAATGAGGACCCTCCAGCGCTACGTCAGGGACAACAAAGACATCGCGCACATCCCAGAGAACCGCTTGATTCATGTGGGTATGCTTCGCGAACGTGAGATGTTTCTTTCGGATCGGCTCGGAAGGGCTCCTTCAATGCCGGAATTGGCAGATGATCTAAAATGGCCTGTCAAAAAGGTGAAGATGATCAAGTCGGAGCTTCGTCGTGATCTGATGGGGAATCGTGGCCTTGACGAGCTGGCCATCAAAACGTCCGGTCGTGTGGAGTCCATGTTGCAGGGTCTTTATTATGATGTCCCAGCTTTTCAACAGAAGATCCTGGAACACACCTTTGGCTGGGGCGGAAACGACAAGCTCTCTATCAAAGAGATGGCAAAGGTGTTGAAGACTCCGGAAGCCAAGATTCGATACGAAAAGGACAAGCTGGCCAAACGCATTCAGAAGGAGTACTCCAGTGAGCTCTCCAGACTTCAATAGTGCACTCTCCACACTGAAGACAAGTATGGTATCCATTGGGCAGTCTTATGCATCCGATTATACGGCGATGTACAAGAAGGCTATGGACTTAGTCGCGACCATTACCAAGTTCTCCGATCCTACGACTCCGGATGATATTGGCTCCACTGACTGGACGGATACAGTCACGGAGGCGACAGAAATCCTTGATGCGGCCGGACAAAGCCCGTTGATGAACGCCATGTATGATCAGATCGAAAAAGAGTTCGGCATATCCATTCGAACGCCATTGGCTCTTGCGCAGAACATTATGCAGGGTAGCGACTCCAATCTTCTCAAGGTCGTGGTGGCCATGCTATCTTTCGAGATGAAGATGAAGGCATTTGCGTCAGCCGTGCAGATCATCTATGACGCCATGGCAGAAGTGAACAGCTATATTGCGGATAGATCTGGAATGAATGGACTCTTTGATTCTGGCGCCGTCATTCCAAATGAAATCATCGTTCGCTTGGAGAAGGCAAGAAACGAACTGCAAAGGACGCTGGGATCACCATTTGATGTGAAAAAATACGATCTCAACACAGCAGAAATCAAGCTCGTCGCAAAGGATCTTGAAGAGCTTCCTCTTTTCCTTAACGCAAGCAACGCTGCTGGTAATTTGGCTCTCAAGATGATGCTGGAAGCCACACAATCAACTGTTTCTTCAGCATACCGTCTCCTTCAAAAGCATGGAGAAGAGTGCAAAAAAACTGTGATGATCATCATATCCACGGACACGACCATCAAGACCGTGAGCTCCTCTCGTTTCGTTATGGCACAGAAGGCTGTTCGTCGCATCAACGGGCTATTGAGTGAAATGAAGCGTGGAGGAGATCAGCAGGGGATGATGATCCCCAAATATATCGTGGCACTCAACGTGGCCTATTCCATTCTTCGTACTGGAAAGCCCATGAACTCGCCGGATATCACATTTGATCTTATGGATGTCAGCGGAATGATCGTTACCTCGGTTGAGATAGATACGATTCTTGCATCCTGTCGTAAGCTTCTAAAGGCTACGCAAAATCCAAGAAGACTCGTGACGATCAAGGACGAGCTTTCCGGACTCTATGCGAAGCTTCAGGTGTTCAGGTCGCACACGACATCCTCTCAGAAGGCGATAGAAGCCATAGAATCTGACATACGATACAACAAAGCCTTTGAAATCGCGCAGTCTGTCCTTTTGCTGATCCAGGGTCTCGATATGGCTCAGATGCTTCTGGAGAACGGAGACTACTCTGATTTTTTCAATGCAACCGAGATGACATCCACCTCAGAAGGCGCGGCCTTTGTTGGCCTGTCTACATTGGCGGACATGTGCGATAAGGTGGGATTGTCTGTTGTTGCCGTGAAGTTTAGAGAGAAGGCGAAGGAGATGCAAAAGCAGGAGAGAGAAAAAAGATCCAAGCGCGAGGCGCGCAAGGAAAGAAAAAAGAGTAAGATCGCAACGCAGATTGAAGAGATCAACAAAGCGATTGAAGGCATGCAAGAGCTTGTCGCGACGGCTAGTGGCACACTGGATGGAATTATATCCGTAATTAATTAAAGCAAGCTAGATAGTGGCGAGGTAGGGAGATCTGGTACGGTAATGGTTTCGTTCACATTTGCGAATGGAATTTTAACTGTAACGGAAAGTCCTATTGGTAAATATATGGCCCAATATCCATCCACGTCTGACGTGGTCGCGATGGGTTCGTTCGATGTATAGAAGGCATCCAGCAAGAACTGTCTGTTCGCTGGCACCACAGCATATACATCCGCCTCCTCATATGGAGTGCCATCCGACTTACGTAAATACCCGTAGATCAGGCATGACTCTACAGACATTTCCACTATCCCTGTAAAGGCAGGATTCCATATCGCACTCCCATGGACTCGCACTCTATACAGATCACTGAGTGATCCATCTGCGTCTATCAGCTCCTCGAGCGAATAATTATCCTCAAGAGGCACCCAGGTTGTTTCGTTGTCTGTGCTTTTATCGATATCGTACGTCGCGCCGTCTACACCAAACCAAGTAATTCTCATGATAAGTAGTTGACCAGGAAGGTAAGAACGGCAGAGATGACTATGGTAGCTCCGCCGATGATCCCGGCTACCTTTATTGTCATTATACCGATCTTCTTATCCATGTCACTAATACTTTTTGAGAATGCGTTCGATGCGGTTGCGGCGTTCAGCAGATTCTGCGTGACGTTTTTAATCGTCTCGTTGGCAGCTGCCTGAAACTTTTCCAAGTTTCTCACCCTTCCGTCAATGACATCCACCTTGATGGCAAGATCGTTGTGATCGTTGCGAAGTTCGATGGATTTCTGATCGATTTTTGCTATACCTGATTGAGCGACAGCTATATCGATGAACAAGGAGTCTGTGCGCTCTGCCTGCTTTTCTACGGATCTTACTGTATCACAGTGAACGGGGCAGATGTCTGACATGGCTACAGATCCTTAATGTCGACGCTCGACTGATCAGGGATTGTAATTGACTTCCGGTAGGCTGTCGCCTCGATCACAACGACCACCTGGGCGCCCCGGATGAGTTCAATGGCGAACTCCCCGTTGACGTCTGTTCTTGTGATTACTGCCGAAAGAGATAGCGCAGACCCATCGATGATTTGCGACGTTGTGACTGGCCGGAAGTAGATGTTTGTGTTCTGTACGGGCTCGCCCGTGGCGTCAACAATCTGTCCATATACAATACAGGTCTCTGGGAGGGAGTTGTAGAGATACCCGCCGACATAGATCTGTTCTTGTTGAATGATTGATCCAAGGCTTCTGAAGATGATGTAGTAATGTCCGGACGTTAATTCAGGTGTCACGTATTGTCTGACGCCTGAGATAAAAGACAACGTGGGAAGAGCTGTCAAAACAGATACCCACGCTGTTCCCGACCAGTACTTCGTATCCGAGACACGAATCAATTCCGCTGTAGTCGCTACGTCAGTAGTCGTAACTAAGATTGGCGTAGAGGTTCCAGCGGATAGTTGGATCATGTGCTACGCAACGAGTGTGGTGTCATAGACCTGAAGTTCGCAATGCCATTCAGTGGTCTTGGCGGCGCCGACAATATGAACGACGATCGCATTTGCTCCGTCCACGGCGACCGTCACGGTGGCGGCGATCGTGTCAGCGATTTCTGTAACGCCTGTGCCAGCAAGAACTGCGATGCCAGCTGCTGTGCGGTATGCTGATCCGGAGATGTGACCAACAAAAACTTCGGCGCCAGCGGCCGTCCAGCCATGAATGACTCCGTGTACGGTAACCATATGTTCATCGGTAATGGCAATCGAAACGACGTCTGTCGGGGTGGCGTCCGTGGTCTGCACGGCACCGACAACGGTGCTAAGGCCAGTGCGGGTTACGCTCTGCTCAACCGCACCCACGCGCCAGATCAGCTCACCGGTATCGTTTGTCAGTGTGCCACCACCAGCTGCAGGAGCAACAGCGGCTGCATTAGACAGAAGCTCCACCATGCGTCCGACGGTGACATTTCCATCGGTTCCCGGAACGGTGTTCAGGACGGATAGGTTACCCTGGGTAATGGTGGCGTCGCCATTAGTGAGAGTCAGATCGCCGAGTGTGGTAACGAGATTTCCGGCCGTGGTGGTGATGTCGCCAAGCAGGGTGGAAAAGCTTCCGGCCACAGCAATCGCGACGTTGCCGGTACCAACGGTGACATTACCAGCAGGAACCAGGACATCGCCCGTGGTGGCGGAGATATTGCCAACGGCGGCAGTAATCGCGCCATTGGTCAGGACGATATCGCCATCAGTGAGCGTCATATCGCCATGATCCATTGTGAAATCGCCCAATGCGCCCGCGCCGTCCAGGGTCAGCGTATTGCTAAGAGTCAGAGGGGCGAGCACCCATACGGGCGGCGGGCCGGCGAAGGTGAAGCTACCAGTAACCGCGAGATCTCCGGCTACCGCGAGATCCTTGTCGCAAGCCACGTCCTCTTTGAACTCCTGAGGAGCCCCATTGATAACCTTGGTTGCACTGTTGAAGTTTAGATTAACGTCTCTTGTGAATGCCATGATGACTCCTCCCGGGTCGGTTAAAACACACAAATATCAGGAGCCACTTCGACCCCTTTACTCGCCTTTATTATAGACCATGTCAGTACTGCTTAGCAAGCGCATAAAGTTCGTCTTCGGAAACTCCCAGCTTTACGGCCAATGCGCGGATGATGTTGAAGAGCTGCCCGATGGCGCCGATGGAGAGCATGTTAATGTCTTGCATGCAGACCATTCCTCCCTCTGTAATGATTCCGAGATCCTTCAGACGGGAGTAATATGGATTCGTCTTCTTATTGGAGAACGACCTGACGAGTTTAATATCGTCTTCCGTATCATAGGTATTATAGGTATCGTCCGCATACACTTTGCCGTTTCCGGCAACAATAAACTTCGTAGACTTGTTATTTCTGACTCCAAACAAACAAGCTTCTGCAGCCCAGGATATAACATTTACAGGTGTTCCCGAATCCTGCAAGCCCGTATTTATCTCCACCGAACTCCGAGAATTTGCTGAATAGTCGCCACTTACAGTTCTGCCAACAGCGCCTATCGTCAGCGCAGGAGAAAGGTCATTCACCGCGGCCGTGTCTACTGATATGGTATCAAAGTACATTGAGCCTTGTGTGGAACTTCCGTAACGCATCCTTCCCCAGGTATCTGTTTCCATGAAGGATGTACACCCATGAGCAACGTTGAGACCTTTTAGCGACAGAGCTGCCCCAGGCTCGGCCGCCAGAAGGCAGATTCCACCGACAATTACATCCGGAGTAGTCTCCCCGTTTGTCGTAACCTTGCCGGAAGATACTCTGAATTGCTCAATGTCAGCAGTGGGATTTACAACTGTAAACGTCTTTACGTTTGTCTGCAGAAATGAATCGTCAGTCGACGCGTCGTCAAATTTCCCATTAAAGATCGGATCTTTTGCATTGTCATACCCAACCTTGAACGTTCTGGCGTCTGCAGCGGCTCCAACAATGGGTCCGATGATAATGTTATTCGATCCGGTCGCGATCGCGCCTCCTGCATCGTAGCCGAGAAGTATATTGCTTGCACCGCTCGTGATGGCATCGCCGGCAGCGGCACCCAGGATTGTATTGTAGGTGGCGGCTCCCTGAAGCAACAGTCCGGCATCTCTCCCGACTGCGGTATTATTTGTTCCGGTCAGCTTTGTCGCAGTGATGCCCTGGCCTGCAGCGGAGCCGATGAAAGTGTTCTCCTTACCAGTCGTAACAAACT
>Ga0180732_1000502_pt1 | contig 33346 bp, 36 predicted proteins | sample KR11_01MetaG_FD_148674 | JGI IMG/M metagenome (GOLD analysis project Ga0180732, IMG submission 148674) | Groundwater microbial communities from the Olkiluoto Island deep subsurface site, Finland - KR11_0.1 MetaG | ecosystem: Environmental > Aquatic > Deep subsurface > Groundwater | place...
CTGTTGAATGAACATCCGCCCTGTGGATTTGTGGACAACTCGCCAGCGAGTTGCCAACAAGCCCCACCGGGCGCGACTACAACATTGTATTTTTCAAGTCAAGTTCCACACGGAACGACGAAGGGCCGGTGTGGTGGGCTTCATGGGGTCATATCTCCGTTGGAAATGCGGGTGATGAGTTGCAGTCGAATCAGGGTCGCCATGAAGGCGCCAAGATCAAAGCGCTGGTCATGCTCAACTGCGGCATCGGCGGCCAGCGCGAGCCCTGCACCCGCCATCAATTGCATAAGAAAGTGACCTTCAGCCAGGCTCACATTCAGTACCTCGACATCCAGATTGCGACGGAAAACCAGCACGGTTTGTGCCAACTCGGGGTCAACCGTTTCTATGGACAGGAGGTCCTGATGGGCTGCCCACAGCGACCACACGGCGTGCGGAGACTGAAGCAGGTGCGCCGAGGGATGAAGCGTCAGCTTCAAGTCTGACAAGGCATCCGGGTCGGCCAGCGCCTGACCGAGGGTTTGCAACGCAATCGGCTGGGCATCGGCCGCGTGGTAGGCGCACACCCGAAGCATTTCCAGTCGCGCCACGTCTGCCAGATAGGGCAGCGTGCATGCGGGCGGAAATGCTTCTACAAAGTCCGCAAAGCGGGCGCCCAGCCAGGTCAACACCCGGGTCTTGACCGGGTTCGCTTGAAGGAAGACACGTGCCATGGCGCGGAAAAATTCCTTACCTACCAGCGCCTGCGTGACCGGGAAGGTGTCGGCCAGTGCATCCGTCCGAGAGACCACCACGTTATTGCGGTACACCGCAAACCGCACGGCGGGATCGGACTGGTTCCAGGTGCACAGTTCCGCAGGCACGTCCAATTCCGCATAGAGCAAGGCACGGGCAAAATGGGCCTGATCGCTCATGGTCCGGCCCTTGCCAACAGGCGCTCGGCAATGGCGGCTTCAGCCAGCAGCACCGCAATCGGCGGAACATCGTTGTCACGCTCCAGCAAAGTCGCGACCGGTCCAGTCAGTCCCAGCGTGAACGCATACAAGTCCCACACCGCAGTGGCTACCGGGCTGCCGTGGCTGTCAATCAGCAGGCGGTCGCCCGCACCGTCCACCTGTTCGGCAAAACCGGCCAGGTGAATCTCGCCCACCTGTTGCAGCGGCAACGCACGAATGGTGGCCTGTGCATCACGATGGTGGTTCACGCTTGAAACGTACACGTTGTTCACATCCAGCAGCAGACCGCAGCCGGTGCGCCGCAGCACCTCGGTGATGAAGGTGGCCTCGTCCATGGTGGATGCAGCAAACTCCACATAGGTGGCCGGGTTCTCCAGCAGCATGCGCCGCTGCAGGTGAGTTTGCGTCTGGTCAATGTGTTCGCAAACGCGCTGCAAGGTGGCATCGGTGTACGGCAGCGGCAGCAGGTCGTTCAAATAGGTGTCGCCGTGGGTTGACCAGGCGAGGTGCTCCGAAAATGACTCGGGTTGGTAGCGGTCCAGCAGGAGCTTTAGAGCATTCAAATGGGCAATATCCAGCGGTGCATCGGCGCCAATTGACAGCGCAACGCCATGGATCGACAAGGGATAGTTTTCGCGAATGCGGGTCAGGTAATGATGGAACGGGCCACCCGCAACCATGAAATTTTCAGCATGCACCTCAAAGAACCCAATGTCGGGCTGGCTATCAAGTACATCCTGGAAATGCCCTGACTTCAAGCCGATGCCCGCGCGCAGTGGCAAGGTAGTCAGGGGTGCAGCATCTGACTTGGTCAGTTTCATGGCTTGGTTCCAGAAATTTCAGGTGCTGCAAAGGGTTAAGCGATCAGGCCTTCTTTTCCTTGAAGGCTTCCAGCTGACCGAAGCCGGTGGGAGAGGTCGCCGAAGTTGTCTTCAGGCAAGTGCCTGCAGGTACCATCTTCCAGGCGTTGCCCTGGAAGTCCACCTTCGAAGTGCCAGCGCATGTGGTGCCGGGTCCGGCTGCGCAGTCATTCTTGGCTTTGAGAGCGACGCCAAAGCATTTCTCTGTGTCAGCTGCAGCCGCTGGGGCGGCTACAAGTGTCATGGCGGCACCAAGCGCCAGGGTCAAGGCTGCAGCAGATGCGTAACGGGATGTGGTGATTCGGTTCATTTGAAACTCCATTCATTGATAAGGGTTGGTGTTGGCAGCTCGACTGCGAAACACAGTCTTGCTGCTTCTATAGTCGAATGAGCCGACTATTTCTTACATCGACTTCATATTTTTTCTTTGCGCCAATTCAGCTTCGAGTTTCTGAATACCTTTGAGCCAATCAATTTCGATGGCGCAGAGAACCTCCAGGCCTTGGTCCTGCAAAGCTTCGGACACACTTCCCGTTTTACGGGCAATCACCCGATCACGCTCTGTCAGCAATCGTTCGATCACGGTTTTCACGGGCGATGTAGCGCCGCTTCCCGCTTCCCGCTTTCGGCTGCATGGTTAAAAACATGCACACGGCCATGTTCTTGCACACCATGCCGGTGCGAGTGGTAAAAGAACTGGTATGCACTGGCGCAACTGGTGGAGCCGACCTACCGGGTGCCTGGCCTGCGCGCCACCGCCAAAGACTGCGCCTGCGTGCTGGCACTCCAGTTGGAAATAATGCCCGCAGTGGGCGGTGCCATGTTGCGTGTTGCCGCGCCACAGCTGGCGATTGCGCCAAGCGCGGTCTGCGACCGGCAAGCGCAACCCTTGGCACGCATCTCCATCGCTGCGTGGATCAAGCGCTTGCACATCGGCTCGGCCAGTTTGATCTGCTTCGCGCGTGCGGTGAACGACACCCCAAAATTGGCCGCGCTCTTGGTGGCAACACAGGTGATGCAGGCTCCGGTGTCGATGGCGCTCGTTGCTGCGGTGATGGCGTTGGGCGGGCTGATCTTCGCGCGGCGTGTGGCCGAGACCATGAGCCTGCGTGTGACCCGCCTGGACCCCACGCAGGGCTTGTCGGCTAACCTGATTACCTCAACCTTGGTGCTGGGTGCCAGCCAATTTGGCTGGCCCGTCTCTACCACCCATGTGTCGGTGGGGTCGATTGCCGGCGTCGGCGCCAATGCGTTGAATTGGGAAGCGCTGCGCGGCGTGCTGCTTTCCTGGCTGGCCACCTTGGCGCTGGCTGCGGGAATTGCCTGGTTGGTGATGCAAAACTTGTAGCGTCAAACGCTGAGCCATTTGACCTCAAACTGGAGATACACCATGAAATTGCTCGATTCCATGGGCAGCGAGGCGAGCGGCATCGGCAGCATCGTGTCTGGCATGGGTTGTGGTGCCTGTTTTCCTGCGCTCGCTAGCTTCGGGCAGCGCAATTGGGCTGGGCTTCCAGAGCCAATACGAAGGCTTGTTCATCACCATTTTGCTGTAAGGACGGGGTGGTCATTCACGACTTTGAATCCAGAATTGCTTTAGTCATGGCGTATCTTGTGTTGTTGACGGCCGCGCTGCTTGCCGCGACCATGGGCTACGCTATCCAGCGCGGGGACACCTGCACGGTGGCCACTGTCGATGAGGTAGTGACTAAGGGTTCGTCACGGAGAAATTTGCACATTGGGTTCGTTGAAAATGATGCGGCCACTGTAAGTATTTACCGGCAACAGGCGACCAATTGACGTTACAACATGGATTTTCAATGAATAAAAAGAAACTTTTGGTCGTACTTGCGCTGGCAGCCTTGCTGGCGGCTTATTTTGCATTTGACCTGGGCCGCTACTTCAGTCTGGCCTACCTCAAGCAAAGTCAGACTATTTTTGCGACCCTGTTTGCTGAAAAGCCGATCCAGGTTGTCGCCGTCTTTTTTGTCATTTATGTCGCAGTCACCGCAGTCTCCTTGCCGGGTGCGACCATTTTGACGCTGGCTGCCGGCGCCATGTTTGGCCAGTTGCTCGGCACCGTCGTCGCGTCATTTGCCTCCAGTCTGGGGGCCACCTTGGCGATGCTGGCCTCTCGTTACGTGCTGCGCGACAGCGTGCAGCAGCGCTTTGGCGCGCAACTCTCCGGCGTTAATCAAGGGCTGGCGAAAGACGGGGCTTTTTATCTGTTCAGCCTGCGCCTGATTCCGCTGGTGCCGTTTTTTGTGCTCAATTTATTGATGGGGCTGACCACCATCAAAACGCGCACCTACTACTGGGTCAGCCAGGTCGGCATGCTGGCAGCCACCTTTGTTTACGTCAACGCGGGTACCCAGTTGGCCCGCATTGATTCGCTCAAAGATGTTGCTTCGCCGGGCTTGTTGCTCTCGTTCGCCGCGCTCGGACTCTTTCCTCTCGTCGCCAAGAAGGCCATCACCATGTTTCAGAACAAGAAGGTCTATGCCAAATGGGCCAGCCAAAAGCCCAAGCAGTTTGATCGCAACCTGGTTGTGATCGGCGCCGGTGCTGCCGGGTTGGTCACCTCCTACATCGCTGCCGCCGTCAAGGCCAAGGTCACGCTGGTGGAAGCGCACAAAATGGGTGGCGATTGCCTGAACTACGGCTGCGTGCCCAGCAAGGCGCTGATCAAAAGCGCCAAGCTGGCCACCCAGATGCGCCACGGCGACCACTATGGCCTGGAGCTTACCCAGCCGACATTCAGTTTCAAGAAGGTGATGGCGCGCGTACACGATGTCATTCGTGCTGTGGCACCGCACGACAGTGTGGAACGCTACACAGAGCTGGGCGTTGAGGTGTTGCAAGGTTATGCGCGCATCGTTAACCCGTGGACGGTGGAGATCAAGCTCAACTCGGGTGAGGTTCAGCGCTTGACCACGCGCAGCATCGTCATTGGAAGCGGAGCACGGCCCTTTGTGCCGCCGCTGCCGGGTCTGGACGATGTGGGCTATGTGACCAGCGACACCTTATGGGATGAATTTGCCAAGCTCGATACGCCACCTGCTCGTCTGGTGGTGCTGGGTGGCGGCCCTATTGGCTGTGAACTGGCGCAAAGTTTCGCGCGCCTTGGCTCCAAAGTGATTCAGGTCGAGATGGCCCCACGCATCATGATCCGCGAAGACGAGGAGGTATCTGTGCTGGCGCGTGAGGCGTTGACACGCGACGGCGTCGAAGTGCTGACCAGCCACAAAGCCTTGCGATGCGAGCGTGAGGGTGAACGCAAATTCATCGTTGTTGAGCACCAGGGCGCAGAGCTACGCATTGAGTTCGACGCGTTGCTGTGTGCGGTGGGCCGTGTCGCCCGCTTGTCTGGTTACGGTCTGGAAGAACTGGGCATCCCAACCCAGCGCACCGTGGTCACCAACGACTACCTGGAAACCATTTACCCCAATATCTTTGCCGCTGGCGATGTGGCAGGACCGTACCAGTTCACCCACACTGCGTCACACCAGGCCTGGTATGCCGCTGTGAATGCCTTGTTTGGTGACTTCAAGCGCTTCAAGGTCGATTACTCGGTGATTCCCTGGGCCACGTTTATTGACCCGGAGGTGGCGCGGGTTGGCCTGAACGAGCAGGAAGCACGAGAAAAAGGCATCGCCTATGAAGTCACCAAATACGGCATTGACGACCTGGACCGCGCGATTGCCGACGGCACGGCGCATGGCTTTGTCAAGGTGCTGACGGTACCGGGCAAGGACCGCATTCTGGGCGTCACCATCGTCGGCGAACACGCAGGCGACTTGCTGACCGAGTTTGTATTGGCCATGAAGCACGGCCTGGGGCTGAACAAGATTCTGGGCACCATCCACACCTACCCGACGCTGTCAGAGGCCAATAAATACGCAGCGGGAGAGTGGAAGCGCGCCCACGCGCCGCAGCGGGTGCTGGCGTGGCTGGAGAAGTTTCATACATGGCGCCGGGGGTAAGCAAGATGATGCGATTTTTGTTGGCTGCAGTGCTGGCTTTGCAGTGCCTGGTGGTGCAGGCTGCCGGGTTTGACCACACCATCTGGGACGGCTTGCTCAAAAAGCATGTGCTCACCCTTCGTGGCGGCCAAGCCTCACAACTCAATTACGCTGGCATGTCTGTGGATCACAGCCAGCTCAAAACCTATTTGACCCAACTCTCTAGAGTGACGCGGACGGAATTTGACGGCTGGGACAAGGCTACGCAACTCGCATATCTGCTCAATGCCTACAACGCGTATACGGTTGAGTTGGTGTTGACGGGCTACCCGAAAGTGGCTTCCATCAAGGATTTGGGATCGTTTTTTCAATCCCCGTGGAAGAAGGCGTTCTTTCAACTGCTTGGGCAAGCGCGTTCACTCGACGACGTGGAGCACGGCTTGATGCGTGGTTCTGGCCGGTACAACGAGCCACGGGTGCACTTCGCGGCAAATTGCGCCAGTATTGGCTGCCCGGCCTTGCGCGCGCAGGCCTATGTCGGCGAGCGACTGGACGCACAGCTTGAGGATGCCACCCAATCTTTCTTGTCGGATCGGTCGCGTAACCGTATGGAAGGGGATGCCATGAAAGTGTCGAGCATTTTCAAATGGTACAAGGGCGATTTTGAGAAGGGTTGGCGTGGCGCTGATTCTCTGACTGGCTTTTTGCTGCTCTACCGGCGGTCACTGGGGCTGACGGACGCTGCGGCCACGTCTCTTGCCGCAGACGGTTTGGCCATTGAATATCTTGACTATGACTGGCGGTTGAATTCGACTGCCGGGGCCAGGCCATAGCGCCCCCAATCGCTCCGGGTGAGCCCAGTCCTCAAAGGAATTCACGCAGTCCAGCGCGATGTAACGTTTTTTGCTATTTAAAAAGGAGCTGGTTGCGCATATTCCATGTGGGCTGGAGCCCAATTTTGCTTGTAACCTAGAATGCGTCGCAAAAGGAAGCCATGACGCCAGAGCAAAAAGCCAGAGTCAGCATCGACGCACTGCTTGTGCAAGCGGGTTGGCACATCTGCAACGTGGCCAATGCCAACATCCATGCCGCTACCGGCGTGGCCATCCGCGAATTCCCCCTGAACAACGGCTTTGGCTTTGCAGACTACCTGCTGTATGTCAACGGCAAAGCCTGCGGCGTGATCGAGGCCAAGAAGGAAGGGGCGACTCTGACCGGTGTGGAAGTGCAATCTGGCCGCTACGCCCAGGGCCTGGCCACCACCCTGCCCGCTTGGGCGCGCCCCTTGCCCTTCTTGTGGGAATCCACCGGCGTTGAGACCCACTTCACCAACGGCCTGGACTCCGAGCCCCGTGCTAGAGGCGTCTTCGCTTTCTTCCGCCCCGAGCTGCTGGTGCAGTGGCTGGCCTATTTGCCAGGCCCTGCCGCAGCCAACACCGCGCAAGAAACATCGGCCACCTTCCTCACCCGCATGCGCCAGATGCCTCAACTCGTTACCGAGTGGGGCACCGGCGGCGCCCGCTACCAGCTGTGGCCGGCGTAAATTACGGCAATAGAAAACCTGGAAAAAAGCCTGGCCGCCAACAAGCCCAGAGCCCTGATCCAGATGGCTACCGGCAGCGGAAAAACCTTCACCAGCATTGGTTTTATCTACCGCCTCATCAAGTTTGGCGGTGCCCGCCGGGTTTTGTTCCTGGTAGACCGTGGCAACCTGGCGCGCCAGACCAAGAAAGAGTTTGACGCCTACGCATCGCCCTACAACGCCTACAAGTTTGGCGAGGAATACATCGTCCAGCACCTGCAAAACAACCAGCTTGACACCAGCGCTCGCGTCGTCATCTGCACCATCCAGCGCATGTTCAGCCTGCTCAAGGGGCGCGAGCTTCCCGCCGAGGCCGACGAAGAATCGACCTTGGGGCTGGAGAGCCTGTTCAAAGCCCAAGAGCCCATTGGCTACAACCCCGCCATCCCGATCGAGAGCTTCGACATCGTCGTCACCGACGAAGCCCACCGCAGCATCTACAACCTGTGGCGCCAGGTGCGGGAATACTTTGACGCCTACCTCATCGGCCTGACCGCCACACCCAACAAACAAACCTTTGGCTTCTTCAACCAGAATTTGGTGATGGAATACGGCCACGCCCAAGCGGTTGCCGATGGCGTCAACGTCAACTACGACGTGTACCGCATCAAAACCGAGGTGACCGAGGCCGGTGCCAAGGTGGACAAAGGCTACTGGCTGGAGACTCTTGACAAAGCCACCCGCCGCAAGACCGCCTGGCAGCTCGACGAAGACTTTGAATACGACCCGACCGAGCTGGACCGCGCCGTGCAAACGCCCGACCAGATCCGCACCGTGGTGCGCACCTTGCGGGACAACTGGAAAAGCGACCTCTTCCCCCAGCGCCAGGAACTGCCCAAAACCCTGGTCTTTGCCAAAGACGACAACCACGCCGAGAAAATTGTCGAAATCCTGCGCGAAGAGTTTGGCCGGGGCAACGAGTTTGCGCAAAAAATCACCTACAAAACCACCGGTACCAGCCCCGAGCAACTCATCAAAGACTTTCGCACCGCCTACTACCCGCGCGTCGCGGTGACGGTGGACATGATCGCCACCGGCACCGACATCAAGCCGGTGGAAATCGTCGTCTTCATGCGATCGGTAAAAAGCCGCAGCTTCTTCGAGCAGATGAAAGGCCGGGGCGTGCGCATCTGCAACCCCACTGACCTGGCGGCCGTCAACCCCAGTGCTGACGGTGTGGGCGTCAAGAAAGACCACTTCGTCATCGTCGATTGCGTGGGCGTGTGCGAGCGCGACAAAACCGACAGCCGCCCCATGGACCAAAGGAAGAGCGTGGGACTGGACAAACTGCTGCAAGCCGTGAGCTTGGGGAGCGTGGAAGACGAGGTGCTAAGCAGCATCGCTGCCAGGTTGGCCCGGCTGGACCGCGATGCGTCTGATACCGACCAGGCCACGGTGATGGAACTAAGTGGCGGCAAAGCCCTGCGCGACCTGGCCCGTGGTTTGGTGGCGGCGCTGAACGCCGCGAACGATGCCAACGATCTATTCCCCGACAATGCCGTTCGCCCTGGGCTTGTCGAAGGGCTTTTAAGAGAGGCAACCCGCCCATTCTCCGCACCAGCCTTGCGCGAGCAACTATTAAAAATGAAGCAAAAGGCCGACATGGTCATCGACACCGTGACGCACGACGCCTTGATCAGCGCCACCTTCTCTGAGGGCAGCGACCGAGCCAAAGAACTGGTGCAAAGCTTTGAGGCCTTCATCACCCAGCACAAAGACGAAATCACCGCCCTGCAAATCCTCTACAGCCGCCCGACCAGAGCGCCGCTCAAGTTTGAAGACGTCAAAGCCTTGGCCGACGCCCTGCACGCCCCGCCGCACCTGATCGACGAGGGCGCCCTGTGGCAAGCCTACGCCGCCATCCGCAAAGACAAAGTGAAAGGCGCCAGCCAGCGCCGCCTGTTGACCGACCTGGTCAGCCTGGTGCGCTTTGCCATGCAGCAGGACAACGAACTGGTGCCCTACCCCGAGCGCGTGCAGGCCAACTTCAAAGCCTGGCTGGCCCAGCACCAGCAGCACAACACCACACAACCGTTCACCCCAGAACAACAACACTGGCTAGAAATGATCCGCGACCACATCGCCGCCAACCTCGGCATAGAAATAGACGACTTTGAATACGCCCCCTTCAACACCGAGGGCGGCCTGGGCAAAGTGCACCAGCTCTTTGGCGCGGAACTGCCCAAGGTGATTGAGGAATTGAACCGGGAGTTGGCGGCATAATTCTGCAAACATTTCATCATGATTGCCCTCATCGAAAACCATCGCCCTGAAGTCTCCGCGCTGTGCCACCGCTTTGGCGTGCAGAGCCTGGACGTGTTCGGCTCGGCGGCAGACGGCGCGTTTGATCCCGCGCGCAGCGATATTGATTTTTTGGTGACCTTCAGCCCGGAAGACCAGAGCAATCTCTTCAACCGTTACTTCGAGCTGCAGGAATCGCTTGAGAAACTTTTTGACCGCAAGGTTGATCTGGTGTCCACTGCGGGGCTGAGCAACCCCTACTTCATTGCCTCGGTCAACCGCTCACGTCAACCCGTTTATGCAGCCCCGCGCACCCAAGCTGCTTGAAGACATCCGCAGCGCGGCGGCCTTTGTCCGGGTGGACACCCTGCCATCGCCGAGTTGCAAACCCTGCCTTTGTCGAACCGACTGCTTCGCAAAACCCATGAAATTTTGATGCGCGGTGTGCGCGGTGAGAACAAGCAGCCGGGGGAGTTCCGCATCAGCCAAAACTGGATTGGCGGCTCCAGCTTGGTAGATGCGATGTTTATTCCACCGCACCCGGAAGGCGTGCCAGCCTTGATGAGCGATCTGGAGAAGTTCTGGCATGACGAGAGCATCACCGTGCCACACCTGATAAGGCTGGCCATCAGCCATTACCAGTTTGAGACGATCCACCCATTTTTGGATGGCAATGGGCGCATCGGGCTGCTGCTGGTGCCGCTGTATTTGGTGAGCAATGGGCTGCTGGCGAAACCGTCGCTCTATCTGTCAGACTTTTTTGAACGCAACCGCGCCAGCTATTACGACGCCTTGATGCGGGTGCGCGTGTCCAACGACATGATTCACTGGGTGCGCTTTTTCTTGCAGGGCGTGGCGGAAACGGCGACCAAGGGGCGCAATGTGTTCAAGGAAATTTTGGCCTTGAGGACTGACGCCGAGCACAAGTTGCTTTCTTTGGGCAAACGCGCGCCCAATGCAAAGCAAGCGCTCAATTTGCTTTACAGACGCCCCATGTTGAGCGCCACAGACCTGGAAAACAGCCTGGGCGTCAGCCACCCCACTGCCAATGCCCTGTTGCGAGACTTCATTCGGTCGGGGCTTTTGAGGGAGGTGACGGGTGCCGCCCGGCACCGCTTGTATGTATTTGAAACTTACCTTGGGTTGTTTACAAGGTAAGGGAAATGCGTTTCTCTTACATTAAAAGCACTCTAAGGTAAAGATGAAGTCGACCTGAACATGAAAAGCACACTGAAGCCTAGCCAGAAGTTGCCATTGTGGACAGCCTGACCCGTGTGAGTGGTTTTGTGTGTGTGGATTGCCGCACCATCAGCCAAGGAGCTGGACACCCACAACATGGAAGCCTAACCGATGAAGCGGACCGGGCGCTGCACCTGCGCTTTGGCGACCGGTTTGCCAAGCTGGACAAGACGGCGGTGCAGGCGGTGGTGACCGCCCAGTTGCAAGGCAGCGTGACCAATGCCCGCATGCAGGAAATCACCGGCGAGCACTCCAAGGACATTACCGGCGTGCTGCAAACCCTGGTGCGCGATGGCCTGCTGACGCAGCAGAACCAGCGGCGTTGGACCAGCTACCGCGTGGCGGAGGACTCCCCCCAATCGGGCGATGACTCCCTTCATTTGGCGGGGAACTCCCCCCAAAGCTCCCACCAATCGCCACCGGACTCCCCCCCAATTGGGCGGGGACTTCCCCCATTTCGATCGATTGGCCAGCTTGTCAGACGAAGTGCACGCCCTTTTGCCAGTGGCTGAGCCTGCCCGGAAAAACAAAAAACTGCCAAGAGTGCAGTTGCTAGCCCTTATCGAGCAGTTGTGTGCCGGTCGATGGTTGTCCACATCCGAGCTCGCCGCCTTGGTGGATCGGGACTCCGAGAAGCTGCAATCCCGCTTCTTAACGGCCATGGTGAAAAGCGGGGCGCTGGAGTTGCGATACCCCGATGTGGGTAACCGGCCGGATCAGGCGTATCGCACGGTGGACGGTGCGGCCGTTGCAGGCGAATAACGGACTGCTCCGCCGTTGGCAACTTGAAGTCGCAATTTGCGACTTCAAGTTTGCTTCTGTTTTGATAGCTGCTTGCGCAATGAATACGAGGGCTGGAGCCCTATTTCACCTGCAATACCTGCCAAAGGCATGCGGCGGTGGGCTCGTTCGCAGACGAACATTCCACACTCTGATGGCGCAGTTTGATGTGCATCGCAACAAGGGTGCGCTGCGCGAGTCCATTCCCTTCGTGGTACTGGTGCAGTCTGCCCAGTTTGATCGCTACCGCAGGCGCATGGCGGTGCCGCTGGTGCGCCGCAGCGCGCTGCCGGGCAGCACGCCTACGGTAGGTTCGCGCATGAACCCGGCATTTCAGGTAGAGAGCATTGACGTGGTGCTGCACCCCCTGGACATGGTCTCTGTGGCGCTGGATCAACTGGGTGAGCATATTGGGTCACTGGCCGATCAGGGGCAGGCCATCGCCAATGCGCTGGATGAGTTGCTGACGCGCTCCTGGGGTTAGTCAATTGCTTCTAAATTAATAGCTGCTTTCGAAATGAATACGGGGGCTAGAGGCTGATTTGATATGAAGTTTAGCAAGGCAGATGCCGTCACCGCATATGCAGAATGCAAATTGCATAAATTCGTTTGTATGCGATATGCAAATTGCATACAATGCGATGCATGAGCTCCACAGGAATCAAATCTCGCCTTAGCCACGCACAATGGTCACTCAAGCCGCAAGACTTGGCCATGGCATTCAAGCTGGTCTGCCTGGCTGGCCAAAAGATGCCTTACATCGAGTTGGCGCGGGCCATGCAGATGTCGCAGTTCGAGGCGCATGCCTGTCTGGCGCGACTCTCTGGCGCGCGCCTGTTGACGGAAGTGAATGGCGCGCCCGCGTTGGTCATGCCCGCATTCAGGCCACTGGTGCTGCAAGGCGCGGCCTATTTCTTCCCGGCGGTGCGGGGCGAGGTCACTGTGGGTTTTCCCACGGCCAACGGGGTGGAGCCGCTCAAGTCCAAACTGATGCCCGATGACGAACTGCCACCGGTGTGGCCGCACCCGGACGGCCCGGTACGGGGCAACACGCTGCTGCCGCTCTACCCCAAGCTGCCGCTGGCCGCACAAGCAGACCCGGCCCTGTACGCATTGCTGGCGCTGTTTGACGCGCTGCGCATCGGCCAGGCGCGTGAGCGGGAGATTGCCCGTGCGCTGCTGGAAGAACGGCTGAGATGATGCATCACCATGAGTAACCCGAACCTTGCCATTTTGGAGCTGGTAGCCCACGCGCTGGGGTCGGTGTGTGACGACGTGGTGTTTGTGGGTGGCTGTGCCACCGGCCTGTTGCTCACCCAGGCCCGACCGGACCGCATTCGCATCACCGAAGACGTAGACATCGTGGCCCAGGCCCTCACCGTGCACGACTACCACGCCATCGAGTCCCGCGTGCGGGCACAAGGCTTTAGCAACGACATGCGGCCCGATGCGCCCATTTGCCGATGGGTTTACAAAAACGTCACTCTGGATGTGATGCCAACCGTCAAGGACATTCTGGGTTTTGCCAACCGTTGGTATCCACTGGCCATAGCGACTGCGCAGCCGGTGATGCTGCCTTCTGGCCAGACCATCAAGCTGATTGCCGCGCCCGTATTCATTGCCACCAAGCTGGAGGCCTTTAAAGATCGAGGCAAAGACGCCAGTGGGCAACCCGATTATTTGGGGAGCCACGACATGGAAGACATCATCACGGTCAGCGACCGGCGCCCGGAGTTGATGGACGAGTGCAGGGCGATGTCCGCAGAACTGCGCGCATATCTTGCGCAGGAATTCACAAACCTGTTTGCCAGTGCGGACTTTGAAACCACGCTTGCGGGGCATTTGCCGGGCGACTCAGCCAGCCAAAGCCGCCTGAGCAAGCTCAGCGCCACGCTGCGCAACTACACAAACCTTTAAGCCCATGAACACCACAACCAACTCCCTCGTCCAGAAGCTCTGGAACTACTGCAACGTGCTGCGCGACGATGGCATGAGCTATGGCGACTATGTGGAGCAGCTCACCTTTCTGTTGTTCCTCAAAATGGCCGACGAGCGCAGTGCCCCGCCCTACAACCAGGCCAGCATCGTGCCCGCCGCCTACGCCTGGCCGACGCTGCTGGCGCAGGATGGCGACGCGCTGTTTGACCACTACCGCCACGCTTTAGAAAAGCTGGGGCAAGAGAAGGGCACGCTGGGCCTCATCTTTGGCAAGGCACAAAACAAGTTCCAGGACCCGGCCAAGCTGCGCCGCGTCATCGTGGATCTGATCGACGCCGAGACTTGGACGATTTTGGGTGCCGACGTGAAAGGCGACGCGTATGAGGGCCTGCTGGAGAAAACGAAGTTTCAGAGAAGGCTAACTTGTACTCAAGTTACGCCAGAACTAAAAACGCGCAAGACACCAAGAGCGGCGCCGGCCAATACTTCACGCCGCGTGCGCTGATTCAAGCCATGGTGGACTGCACCGCGCCGCAGCCCGGCGAGTCGATTTGCGACCCGGCTTGCGGCACCGGCGGTTTCCTGTTCACCGCACACAACTACATTACCGGTCACAACAAAAACCTGACGCGCGAGCAGCTCAAGCACCTGAACGAAAAGGTGTTTACCGGCTACGAGCTGGTGCAGGCCACCGCCCGCGTGTGCGCGATGAACATGATGCTGCACGGCATTGGGTCGGAGAAATCGGTGCCCGTGGTGGTGGGCGACGCGCTGGCGGCAGACCCCGGCGAACGCTTTGACGTAGTGCTGGCCAACCCGCCGTTTGGCAAGAAGAGCAGCACCGTGATAGTGGGTGAAGACGGCCGCACCAGCACTGAGAAAGACACCATCGAGCGCGATGACTTCTGGGCCACCACCAGCAACAAGCAGCTCAACTTTGTGCAGCACATCAAGACGCTGCTCAAGACCAACGGCCGCGCGGCGGTGGTGTTGCCCGACAACGTGCTGTTTGAAGGCGGCGCGGGCGAGACCATCCGCAAGAAACTGCTGCACGAGTGCGATGTGCATACACTGTTGCGGCTGCCCACCGGGCTGCTCTACGCGCAAGGCGTGAAGGCCAATGTGCTGTTCTTCGAGAAGAAGTCGGCCTCCGAGGCACCATGGACCAAGAAGCTTTGGATTTACGACCTGCGTACCAACAAACATTTCACGCTCAAGACCAGTCCGCTGCGCCGCGACGACTTGAATGAGTTTGTTGAGCTGTACAACACGGCCAACCGCAACCAACGCCAAGCCACCTGGAGTGCAGAGAATCCGAACGGTCGCTGGCGTGTTTACAGTTATGAGGAGCTGATCGCCCGCGACAAGGCCAGTCTGGATATTTTCTGGCTCAAGGACGATTCCTTGGCCGACAGCGACAACCTGCCTGCCCCTGCGGTGATTGCGCAAGAGATTGTGCAAGACCTGCAAGCCGCGCTGGAGCAGTTCAAGTTAATTGCCAGCGATCTTGGGGCTGAGGTCGAAGAGTTGCTTTGAGCCAAGCCCGCTCTCACTTCAATTGCGCGCAATAGTTCACATGGCCCATATTCGGGGTGGCACAGCCCTTTGATCCCACAACACGTCGCGCCAGACAGCCCATATTTCTTTTAGTAAATCCATCGCCATCTCAACTTGCGGCGCCAGAACGCGCAGCACCACAAGCCGGGGATTCGGACAGGTCACGCCAGCACTGGCGTTAAGCGCGTGCGCTTGCAAGACCTGCCGGGCGCTGTCGAGTGCCAGTTCGCGCCGGGGGCGGTCCATGGCGCTGCCCGTGGCGAAAAAGAGCGAGGCCATGCAACGCTGCCCCGACAAGCCCAGCGGGCTATTGAGCAGGCACTGGTCCGCTGCATCAATAACACCGCGCTCCAGCCAAACGCCCGGCATCTCGATATGCTGGCAAAAACATCCCGAGACAAAGGGCAGATCGGCGTGCGGCAGACCCAGCGCCGTCACGTCCCAGGCCATTAACTCGGCCCCGGGCGCAAGCTCAAAGCTCAAATGGTTTTCGGCCTGACAGCCGTTGTACAGGATCGCTTCGAGCGGCAGCCACTCCATGCGAGCACCGGCCTGCAGTCGCAACCGGGTGCGCTGCACCGCCGGCTCACCGGATGATCGGTAAAACCGCGTGGCGCCCGCCGTGGTGATAAGAGCGTGAGCGCCAGAGTCAACCGCCACTTGAATGTCCAGCGTGTCGCCCCCGACCAGCCCGCCCGGTGGGTGCACCAGCACATTGTGGCAAATACCGTCGCCCTCTGGGTACAAGCTTTTCAATACCCGCAGCGGACCTTCATGAACGTGCCGTACCACGCTGCGTTCAGCTTCCAGACGGTAGTCAAGAGAAAGTGCGGCGTGCCAGGTCATGCATCAATGCGCTTGTAGTTTTCAAAATCCATGGGCCGACCTTAACCGAGCCAGAGGCCAGGCAGTAGCAAACCGACAAGGACCACCTTGCCCGAGCGTCAAAATACACAGGCCCAGGGCCCTCTAACTACTCTGGTTGGGAAGTCCATCAATGGGCGCCTCGTCAGTTCCTATCGTGGTGCGGGTAAACGATTCCACCTGTGCACGCGCCGCCTCAGGGTTGCCAATCCACTGGTTGTAAAACTCAAACGGACAGGCAGCCACACCCTTGTCACCCTCGCCTGAGTTGATGACGCCGGTATAGCCGCGGTGCAGCAGCTTGAAGAGATGGTTTTCCGACTGACCATTGCGTCGGTAATCGCGGATCAGGCTCTTGGATAAGGCCGCATACTGGATACCCATCTCTTCCTCGCCGCACTCACCCAAGGTTCTGCCGTCAAAGCCGATCAGTGCCGAGTGACCAAAATACGAATACACACCATCAAAACCTGCCGCATTGGCCACCGCCACATAGGTGTTGTTGGCAAACGCCATGGCTTTTGAGATGAGTATTTGCTGCTCCTTGGCCGGGTACATGTAGCCTTGGCATCGAACGATCAGCTCTGCCCCCCGCATTGCGCAGTCGCGCCAGATTTCCGGGTAGTTGCCGTCGTCGCAAATGATCAGACTGACCTTCATCCCCTTGGGGCCATCGCTGACATAGGTACGGTCGCCGGGGTACCAGCCTTCGATCGGCGTCCACGGCATGATCTTGCGGTATTTCTGCACGACTTCGCCCTGGTCGTTCATCAGGATCAGGGTGTTGTACGGTGCCTTGTGCGGATGCTGTTCATGGCGCTCACCTGTGAGCGAAAAGACACCCCACACCTTGGCCTTACGGCATGCGGCGGCAAAGATTTCAGTCTCGTCACCCGGCACCGTAGCCGCGTTCTCGTACATTTCTTTGGCGTCATACATGATGCCGTGGGTGCTGTACTCCGGGAAAATAACGAGGTCCAGCCCAGGCAGTCCCTGCTTCATTCCTTCGACCATGCGGCCAATGTTGCGCGCGTTGTCCAGCACCTCTGCATGACTGTGCAGCCGTGGCATTTTGTAGTTGACCACCGCGACACCGACGGTGTCCTTGCTGCTTGAAATATCACCATGAATCATGTTGACCTCATAAGGTTGGAGAAACTGTGGGGCTCAAGACAGGCTGATCAAAGCCTGTCTTGAGGCACTTAGTGGCTGATCATCCAGGGCCGCTTGCCCGGAAAGGCCTTGTTGCCATTGGGCGCTGTCAGTGTGGCGCCGCGCTTGCTTGAACTCGAACAGCAGCCACAGCCAGCCGGGTGCTTGAGCCGCGCGTAGTCGCCAGAGCGTTTGGGCTCGTGGCGCGCGCGCTCATTGGTTTCCATCGCTCGGCGCGTGCTGTCTGCCATCAGGGCCAAACGCGGTGCGCTGGCAAAGACGCGGGGCGAGTCGGCGCCACAGTCGGGGCAGGCAGCCGCTTCATTGCGGCTTGCCAGTGTGCGAAAGGCATCAAAGCCTCCACACTGAACGCATGCGTAGTCATAAGTTGGCATGGGGCATCTCCCTGGTCATCAGCGTGGGTCAGCGCAAGTCGTGCGACAGCGGCATGCTGACCGTGCCGTCGATATGCTTGATCGGGCCCGAGGCGTTCGGGTTGATGTCAAAGTCGAAGATGCCGGTCGGCAGCCACAGCGTGGCGCACGAGTTCGGAACGTCAACGACCCCGCTGATATGCCCCTGCACCGGTGCCGTGCCCAAAATGGAATAGGCCTGGGCACCGGAATAGCCAAATTTCTTCAGGTACTCAATCGCGTTCAGGCAAGCCTGACGGTAAGCCACGTTGACATCGAGGTAATACTGTTTGCCCGCCTCATCCACCGAAATGCCTTCAAAAATCAGGTAGTCGTTGTACTGGGGCTTGATGACGCTGGGCTTGAAGATCGGGTTCTTGATACCGTACTTGGCCATGCCGCCCTTGATCAGCGTGACTTTCATATGCACCCAGCCGGCCATCTCGATGGCACCGCAGAATGTGATTTCACCGTCACCCTGGCTGAAATGCAGGTCACCGACCGACAGTCCGGCTCCGTCCACATAAACGGGGAAGAACACCTTGGAGCCCCGCGACAAATCCTTGATGTCGCAGTTGCCGCCGTGTTCGCGCGGTGGCACGGTACGCGCGCCCTCTGCCGCCGCCTTGTCGCGCGCCGCGCCGGTCATCTTGCCCATGTGGGCGGTACCGGAGAAAGGCGGGTTGGCCAGGCCGGTTCGGCTTGGGTCACTGTCGATCAGTTGTTGCTCACGCGTGTTCCACATGTCCAGCATGGCCTGGTCGGGCAGGCAGCCAATCAGGCCCGGGTGGATCAAGCCAGCGAAATTGACGCCCGGCACGTGACGTGAACTGGTGAACATGCCCTTGAAGTCCCAGATGGATTTTTGCGCCTCTGGAAAGTGGTCGGTCAGAAAGCCACCGCCATTTTTCTTGCTGAAGAATCCATTGAAGCCCCACAGGCTGTCTTGCTTGGCGCCAATGTCGAGCAAATCCACCACCAACAAGTCGCCAGCTTCAGCGCCTTTGACGCCGACCGGCCCGGTCAGGTAATGAACCGTCGTCAGGTCGATGTCGCGGACGTCGTCAGCGCTGTTGTTGTTCTTGATGTAGCCACCGGTCCAGTCAAAGGTCTCCAGAATGAAATCATCACCCGGATTGACCCAGCACGCCATCGGAATATCCGGGTGCCAGCGGTTGTGGATGTTTTCGTTCTCAGTTGGTGACTTGCTCAGGTCAACTTTGATCAGGGTATCTGTCATGCTATTTCTCCTGCGGGGTTAAAGAATCAATATCAAACGGAAAGGAATTGCTTGATGCGTGCCGTGTCGGTGTCGGCCCGTGTGCTTTCGTGCACCAGTCGCCCACCTTCAATGACAAACAGACGGTCAGCCACGTCCATCGCAAAACTAAGCACCTGCTCAGACACGATGATCGTGATTTCACGCATCTTGCGAATTTCATTGAGCGCCTTGGCGATGTCTTTGATGATGGAGGGCTGAATGCCTTCGGTAGGCTCGTCCAGCAGCAACACTTTGGGGTTGGTCACCAAGGCGCGGGCAATCGCCAACTGCTGTTGTTGCCCGCCTGACAGATTGCCACCCTTGCGACTGCGCATATCAAAGAGCACCGGAAACAGCGCGTAAATTTCTTCCGGGATCTGCTTGTGGCGCGCGTTCTCAAGACCGGTCTGAATGTTTTCTTCTACCGTGAGCGTCGGAAAGATCATTCGACCCTGTGGCACGTAGGCCATGCCTTTGGCGACGCGCCTGTAGCTCTCGTCTTTGGAAATGTCATGGCCGTCCACGTCGATCGTTCCAGACTTCAGGGGCATCACACCGATGAGCGACTTGAACAGCGTGGTCTTGCCCATGCCGTTGCGACCCATGATGGCCACTGTCTCGTTCTTCTGCGCTGCAAACGTGATGCCGTGCAGCGCCTCGCTCTGCCCATAGCTGACGTGAAGGTTGCTAACGTTTAGCATGGTATTTCTCCTCAGTGGCCCAAGTAAACATCGATGACCCGCGGATCAGCCTGCACTTTTTCCATGGAGCCCTCCGCCAAAATCTTGCCCTGGTGCATGACCGTTACCTTGTGGGCAATTTGCTTGACAAACTCCATATCGTGTTCAATCACGATCATGGCGCGACCCTTGCAGATGCGCTTGAGCAACTCAGCCGTGAGTTCACGCTCGCGCACGCTCATGCCAGCGATGGGTTCATCGAGCATCAGCAATTCCGGGTCCTGCATCAGCAGCATGCCAATCTCGAGCCACTGCTTTTGTCCGTGTGACAGCAAACCGGCCTCAACCTCAAGCTGACCGTCCAGGCCGATCTCAGCGGCAACGTCCTGCACACGGCTCTTCACCTCGTCGGTGCATTTAAAGAACAGGGCGCCGAAGACGCCGCGCCCCTGCGGGAACGAGACCTCAAGGTTTTGAAAAACGCTCAGGTTCTCGTAAATAGACGGGGTTTGGAACTTGCGGCCGATACCGGCCCGCACGATCTGGTACTCGGGCAAAGTGGTCATTTCCTCGTTCTTGAACTTGATGCTGCCAGCGCTGGCGCGGGTTTTTCCGCAAATCAAATCCAGCAGCGTGGTCTTGCCGGCGCCATTAGGGCCAATGATCACTCGCAACTCGTTTTGATCAATATAGAGATTCAGGTTGTCAATGGCCTTGAAGCCATCAAAGGACACAGTGAGGTCTTCAACCGTCAGGGCAAAGTCATTTTTTTTCATGGTCATGCTCCAAAGGTTCAAATTCGCTGGTTGCTCAGGCCTGCAGACAGGACTGGCGCTTCGGAGGTGGGGGCGGGGGCAGCGGGCTTGGCCGCTTTCGCCACGGGTTGTTGACGAGCCGCCCTTAGCTTGAGCCACCAGGGCTTGATGCGGTTGTTGTAAACACCCGCCAAACCATCAGGGAATGCCAGCACGACACCCAGAAACATGGCCGCCATCAGGAACAGCCACAGGTCTGGAAAGGTCTCAGAGAAATAGGTCTTGCCAAAATTGACCAGCAAAGCGCCGTAAACAGCGCCGACCAGAGACATTCGCCCACCAACGGCGGCATAGATCACCATTTCAATCGACGGCACGATGCCGACCAGGGAGGGCGACATAAAGCCCACCTGCAGCGTGAACATGGCGCCACCTACCGCCGACAACAGCGCTGAAAAGCAAAATGCAAACACCCGGAACATGGCCACGTCATAGCCTGAGAAACGGACCCGGTCCTCCTTGTCCCGCATGGCCAGCAACAGCGTCCCGAGCTTGCTTTTCTGGATCCAGGCACACAGCACAATGGACGCCAGCAACAGGGCGACCGTGACAAAGTACAGAATGTATTTCGCGCTGTCGGTGCGGGTGTCCCATCCCAGTAGGGTTTTGAGGTCAGTCATGCCATTGACGCCACCGGTGTAGCCCTGCTGCCCCACGATCAACACCGTCAGAATCAGCGCCACGGCCTGCGTGATGATGGCGAAATAGACCCCGCCGACGCGCCGTTTGAACATGGCATAGCCAATGATGAATGCCAGCAAGGCCGGGACAACAAAAATGATGAGGAGCGTTAGAGGAAAGGACCTGAAGGGCTCCCAAAGCAGGGGCAGCGACGTGATTTGGTTCCAGTCCATGAAGTCGGGTATACCGGGGGTCGACTGAATTTTGGTCGAGATGGGGTCGCTGGCTTCAAGCTTGAGGAACATGGCCATGCCATAGCCGCCCAGGCCAAAGAAGACCCCTTGGCCAAGGCTCAGCACGCCGCCATAGCCCCACAGCATGACCAGACCCAAGGCCACAAACGCGTAACTCAGGTATTTGCCCACCAAATTCAGGCGGAACAAGTCCAGCGACATTGGGAAAATTACCAGCAACACGGTGGCCAGCAAGATCACGCTGCCCATGCTGTTTCGTTCGACCCATTGCTTGATGTTGTTCATTTGAAGCTCCGTTTTTTGGAATCAGTTGCGTTCGACGACTCAGCGACGTACCTTGGAGGCAAACAGCCCCTGCGGTCGCAGCATCAGGATGATCACAACCAAGGTCAAGGTGAGCACTTTGGCCATGGAACCGGTCAAGAAGAATTCAGCGATTGACTGGGTCTGCGCAATGCCGAAGGCTGAAACCACCGTACCCAACAAACTGGCCGCCCCACCAAAGGTCACCACCAGGAACGCATCAACGATGTACAGCGAGCCACTGGTTGGTCCGGTTGATCCGATGGTGGTGAACGCTGCACCGGCAACGCCGGCGATGCCGCAACCAATGGCAAACGTGAGCCGATCGGTCTTGCTGGTGTTGATGCCAGTGGCATTGGCCATGACGCGATTAGCCACCGTGGCACGGACCCGCAGACCCCACCGAGATTTGTACAGTGCCAACAACACGCCCCCAGTGACTCCCAGGGTCAGCCCCATCACAAACAGGCCGTTGATCGGAATATCGAGCCCCTCTGCCGGTGCCCACGAGCCCATGAGCCAATCTGGCAGCGTCGGACTCACCTCTTTGGCGCCGAAGCCCGTGCGAAAAATTTGCTGCATGCCCAGGGACAGTCCCCAGGTGGCCAAAAGCGTATCCAGAGGACGTTTGTAGAGGTGGCGAATGAAGGCCCACTCGGCCAGCCAACCCACCATGAAGGCAAACAAGAATGCGGCCGCAATGGCGAAGGGAAAGTAGGATTGCACCAGCGTGGGTGCGTAGCTCTCGGCCAGATAGGAAAAAAAGTAGATGGTGTAGGCGCCAATGGTCATGAATTCACCATGCGCCATGTTGATAACACCCATCTGCCCGAAGATGATGGCGAGCCCCAAACCCATGAGCAAGAGAACAGAAAACAGGCTTAAACCTGCAAAGCCCTGCATCAGGCCGATGTTGAGCATTTCAGAAGGTGTCATGACGGGCTCCGGAAACAGGTGGAAGGAATGGGAAGGTGGCGCGGCGTGGCAAATCCCGGCCGGTCCGTGACGCCCAAGGGCGAGCGCAGACCAGCCGGGGGCCATGTCTTACTGGTAGCCTTTGGGGAAGGGGTTGGGTTCGATCAACGCGGCGGACTCGGCCACCACCTTGAACTGACCGTCAGCCTGCGCCTGCCCGATACGCGCCTTGCTCCACAGGTGATGGTTCTCGTGCAATTTCACGTAACCCTCGGGCGCTGTTTTCAGTTCAATGCCGGCGGATGCAGCGGCGATCTTGTCAACGTCGAAGCTCCCCGCCTTTTCGACAGTGGCTTTCCAGAGCCAGGGGCCCAAGTAGGCGGCCTGCGTCACGTCGCCAATCACCGCGTCCTTGCCATACTTGGCTTTGAATGCCGACACAAAGGCCTTGTTGTTGGCGTTGTCAAGCGATTGAAAATACTTCATCGACGCATAGAAACCATTCATGTTCTCACCACCAATGCCCAGCACCTCGTCTTCGGTGACCGAGATGGTCAACAGGAACTGCTTGGCGGCGGTGACGCCGGCGGCCTTGAGCTGCTTGTAGAACGCGACGTTGGAGCCGCCCACCACGGCGATAAAAATGCAGTCAGGCTTGGCCACTTTGATCTTGTTGATCAGTGAATTGAAGTTGGTCGCACCCAGCGGGTAATACTCTTCGCCCACCACCTTGCTGCCTGCAGGCAGATGTCCTTCAATGTGCTTGCGCCCGATCTTCATGGACGTGCGCGGCCAGATGTAGTCAGAGCCCACCAAGAAGAAGGTCTTTGCCTTTTTCTCTTTTGAAGCCCAATCCAGCCCATAAAGAATTTGTTGCGTGGCTTCCTGACCGGTGTAGATGACGTTTTTGCTTTGTTCCAGGCCTTCGTAGAAAGTCGGGTAATACAACATGCCGTTTTCTTTTTCGAAAATCGGCAATACCGCCTTGCGTGATGCCGAGGTCCAGCAACCGAACACAGCGGCCACCTTGTCATTGACCAGCAATTTTTTAGACTTTTCGGCAAAGGTGGGCCAGTCAGACGCACCATCTTCCTTGATCACCTTGATCTTGCGCCCGAGTACGCCTCCCATGGCATTGATCTGATCGATGGCCAGTTGTTCAGCCTGGATCGAGCCCGTCTCTGAAATCGCCATGGTGCCGGTCGATGAATGCAATTGCCCCACCGTGACTTCAGTGTCTGTGACGGCCAGCTTGGTGGTGTTGACCTTGGCTGTTGGGAACTGCTGGGCCTGCGCCCAAAGAGGCAGACCCGCCAGCAGCGGTGCGGCGGCCATGCCTTGCATCAGGCGACGGCGGTTGAGAAGAGAAGTTGTATCGCGATAGTCATTTGACATGGTGAGCTCCTGCGGTTGAAGAAAAAACGTGGCAAAGAAAGATTGCTGGTGTCGATCATCGAAAAAAAACCGCAGGCACCCCATACGTCAATCGACGTAGTCGTGTCCAAAAAGAGACGTTGAGCAGAATCGGCGCGCTTCTTGCTTGCCGTTCTCTATTCACTGGAGTTTCGGTTTGGCCACTGCACCACAAAAAATATTTCGAATCCGTCGCGACTACAACGCCTGGGTCGCTGACGAATCGATTGAGGACTACGCGCTGCGCTATACGCCGCGCAGTTTTCGCAAGTGGTCAGAGTGGCGGGTGGGTAACACCGCCTTTGGCGCTGTGTCTTTTTTGGTGCTGGAGGCCATTGGCGGCACCATGGCACTCAATTACGGCTTCAGCAACGCCCTGTGGGCGATCCTGGTGGTGGGCCTGATTACCTTTTGCACCGGCTTGCCCATCAGCTATTACGCCGCCCGCTACGGGGTCGATATGGACCTGTTGACCCGGGGTGCTGGTTTTGGCTACCTGGGCTCGACCATTACCTCACTGATCTATGCCAGCTTCACCTTCATTTTCTTTGCGCTGGAGGCGGCCATCATGGCGCTGGCGCTTCAGATGTACCTTCATATCCCGATCATCTGGTGCTACGCCATCAGCGCCCTGTTGATCGTGCCCCTGGTCATTCGCGGCATTACGCTGATTTCCAAATTGCAGATGTTGACGCAAGGACTTTGGGGTCTGTTGCTGCTGCTGCCCTATCTGGCCGTGTTCTGGAAAAATCCTCAAGCCTATTTCGATTTCACCGGCTTTGTGGGTCGCACATCGCAAAGCAGCGATTTCAATCCACTGATGTTTGGTGCGGCGGCAACCGTGGCGTTCTCACTGGTGGTGCAAATTGGCGAGCAGGTGGATTTCTTGCGCTTTTTGCCTGAAAAAACGCAAGCCAACCGCAAACGCTGGTGGGCTGCCGTGCTGATAGCCGGGCCGGGTTGGATCGTGCCGGGTATGCTGAAGATGCTGGGCGGCGCATTCCTTGCATTTTTGGCCTTGCAGCATGGGCTGTCCACGTCCGAGGCGGTGGAACCGACCCAGATGTACCTGGCGGGTTTTTCCTACGTCTTTAGCAACCCGGCTTGGGTGCTGGCAATCACGGTCGTTTTCGTGGTGGTGTCCCAGGTCAAGATCAATCTGACCAACGCCTATGCCGGCTCACTGGCCTGGTCCAATTTTTTTGCGCGCCTGACACACAGCCACCCCGGGCGCGTCGTGTGGCTGGTGTTTAACGTTGCCATCGCCCTGTTGCTCATGACGCTGGGGGTTTTCTCGGCCCTGGAGAAGGTGCTTGGGCTGTACGGCAACCTTGCCATTGCCTGGGTCGGCGCCCTGGTCGCTGATCTGGTGATCAACAAGCCCCTGGGCTTGAGCCCGCCCGGCATTGAGTTCAAGCGCGCGCATTTGTACGACATCAACCCGGTGGGTCTGGGTTCAATGCTGTTTGCGGCCGTCTTGGCGGTGGTGGCATATACCGGTGCCCTGGGCGTTCAAGCACAGGCCTTCTCGCCCTTCATTGCCCTGGGCACAGCGCTGCTCTTGTCACCCTTGCTGGCCTGGCTCACCCGCGGGCGCTACTACATGGCACGCGCACCCCAGACTATCGGTGCACCCGGGCAAATGGTGAAGTGCCATGTCTGCGAAAACACTTTTGAGGCCGAAGACATGGCAAGTTGCCCTGCCTACGGTGCGCCGATCTGCTCCTTATGCTGCACGCTGGAGTCGCGTTGCCACGACCGCTGCAAAACCGGGTCTCGAGCGGCTGAACAGGCCGAACAACTGCTCGGATTTTTACTGCCACAGGCCTTGTCCAGCCGCATCAATTTTCGCGCGGGCCACTACCTTGTGGTCGCGCTCTCACTGTGCGCCTTGCTCGCCACAGTCATGGGCATGGTCTACCTGCAAGAGACAGCACTGCCTTCATTGACAGATCCGTCTGCCATGCTGCAGTCTGCATTCATCAAAGTATTTGCCATGCTGCTGCTGATCGTCGCGGTATGCAGTTGGTGGATAGTGCTGGGCAGTGAAAGTCGTTTCATGGCACAGGACGAATCAAACCGCCAGAACCAATTGCTCTCGCGCGAGATTGAGGCGCATCAACGCACTGATGAGGCACTGCAAAGTGCCAAGGAGCTGGCCGAATCTGCCAATCAGGCCAAGACGCGCTATGTAGCAGGCGTGACGCATGAATTGCGCACGCCGCTCAACAGCATTCTGGGCTACTCACAGATACTGCTCAAAAGCGAAGCGCTGGCAAACCCGTCACGCGAGGCGGTACAGACCATCCAGCGCAGCGGAGAGCACCTTTTGGCGCTTGTGGACGGGCTGCTCGACCTGGCCCGCATCGAAGCCGGGCGCTTGCGGTTGGAGCCCGTCGCCCTGCCGTTGCCCGATTTCCTTGAAGGCTTGGTCCGCATGATGCGGCCGCAGGCGCAAGCCAAGGATGTCCTTTTTATTTACACCCACAGTGGACGCATGCCTGCCTGGGTGCAAGCCGATGCCAAACGTTTGCGCCAGATCATCATCAACCTGCTCAGCAATGCCGTGCGCTTTACTGATCAAGGCAGCGTGACGCTGCATGTGGACTGCCGCAGCGATGTGATTCGATTTGACGTGATAGACACCGGCATCGGCATCGCAGCACAGGACCAGCAGCGAATCTTCATGCCTTTCGAGCGCGGCGCGGCTGGGCGGCGGCGCGGCGTACCAGGTACCGGATTGGGCTTGACCATCACCGCCTTGCTCACCTCGCTGATGGGCGGTGACCTGTCCCTGCACAGTGAACAGGACCAGGGCAGCACCTTCAGTGTGCGGCTGTACCTGCGCGAAATTGATGACCCGGGCCCGCAAACTGATCCACTGCACCAGATTGAAGGCTTCTTTGGCCAGCGCAGAACCTTGCTGGTGGTGGACGACCAACCGGTGCAGCGCCAAATGTTGGCCGGCATGCTCACCCCGATCGGATTCAGGGTCACCGAGGCCGCCAGTGGTCTGGAGTGCCTTGACAGCCTGACCCACGATATGCCCGATGCGATCCTGCTCGACATCAGCATGGACGACATGGATGGCTGGCAAACCGCCGTACAGATACGCAAGCGCGGCTATGACAAAGTGCCCATCATCATGGTGTCAGCCAACGTCTTTGAAAACCAGGCGGACCTGCTAAAGACCGCCGGCTGCCAGGCCTTTGTCGGCAAGCCGGTGCTCGAGTCAGAACTGATGGATGCCTTGCAGCGCCAGCTTGGACTGGACTGGGTTACTGCTGGGGTGATGCCCAACGCGCCTTTGCGTGAAGCCGATGCGGCCGATGAAATTCGTGAGCTGCCGGAGGAGCCCCGCGCCGAGCTGATCCGGCTGGTGCGACTCGGTCATGTTCACGGTCTGCATCGAATGCTTGACCGCATTGCCGCGCAAGACCCTTTGCTGGGCGCCAGTTGCAAAATGCTGCGCGGCTTTGTCAGTCGTTGTGAACTTGAATCCATGTTGGACTATTTGACAGAGGAAGAAGATGCCCAAGAACCCTGACCCGCAACGACCGGTCGTCCTGGTGGTGGACGATGACCCCAACAGCCTGGGCATGCTGTGCGACACCCTGGAGGGTGAGGGTTACACCGTGCTGGTGGCCAGGGACGGGGCGGCCGCCTTGACACGCCTCGAACTCGTGGTACCAGACGCCATCCTGCTGGACGCCGTCATGCCCGGTCTGTCCGGGTTTGAGACCTGTAGCCTGATCAAGGCGAACCCGGTCGTGGCACACATTCCAGTGATCTTCATGACGGGCTTATCCGAAACCGAGCATGTGCTGGAAGGCTTTGCCTGCGGCGGTGTGGACTACGTCGTCAAACCCCTGCGCGCGCCAGAGCTTGTTGCCCGCTTGCAAACCCACACCCGCAATGCCCGCATCACCCGGCTGGCCCGGGATGCGGTTGATGTCGCCGGCCTCGGGGTTGTTCTGGTGGACGCCAGTGGCCGGGTCGCGTGGCGCTCCCCGCAGGCGTCCTCTTGGCTGAAAACGGTTGGTGGCACGACCGACGACGGCCGACTGTCCAACGCTCTCATCGGGGCACTTGGCGGGGACGCCGAGCCCTTCATTTGCACGCTGGCGGGCCTGCAATTGTCGATCCGCAACATGGGCCAGGTGGGTATCGGGGAAACCATGCTGCTACTTGAACAAGGGCATGCCAGTGCAACCACCCCCTCGCGTTTGGCCAGTGCTGCCCTGACGCCGCGCGAAACCGAAGTCCTTTCATGGCTGGCCAAGGGCAAAACCAACCGCGATATCGGCGACATTCTCGGCATGAGCCATCGCACGGCGAACAAGCACCTGGAACACATTTTTGAAAAGCTGGGCGTCGAGACCCGTGCTGCCGCCACGGCCCTGGCCATAGAGCACCACGTGGGCTGAGCCACCCGTCTGCATCCTCAGGGTCATGCCAACATGATGGGCATGGCACCAAAACAAGGCAATTGGCTCATGGCAATCAGCGTCTGCTTTATCACCAATAGAGTGCAGCATGCCATCAAATGAAGCAGCGCGGAACACCTATTGGGGGCGTGACTCTTTTTTGGCTCCCGGCCGTGCATCTATTGCCCCGCGACACCGATGCAGCACAGTGGCGGCACGACTTTTGCATGGTTAGCCCCATGGAACTCACCCCGCGCGAAAGAGACAAGCTGTTGATCTTCACTGCTGGCCTGCTGGCCGAGCGCCGCAAGGCGCGCGGCTTGAAACTGAACTACCCCGAGGCCGTGGCGCTGATCAGCGCGGCCGTGATGGAGGGCGCGCGCGACGGCCAGACCGTGGCGCAGCTGATGAGCTTTGGCCGCACCATCCTGACCCGCTGCGATGTGATGGACGGCATCGCCGAGATGATCCCTGACATTCAGGTAGAGGCCACGTTCCCGGATGGCACCAAACTGGTCACGGTGCACCAGCCAATCGTTTAGCCGCTGCGGCGCTATCCTTCACATTTTTAGATCAAGGAGTTCACCCATCATGAAACATTTGCCACCCCATAGCTTTATGAAAGCTATATTATTTATAGCTGCTTGCGCTTTATCCACATGGGCTGCAGCCCATACGGGTATAAATCCTCAGGCGAGTCCAAATTTTTGGGCCGGCTTCATGCATCCCGTGTTTGGCCTGGATCACCTGGCGGCCATGGTGGCCGTGGGCCTGTGGAGTGCACTCTCGGCCAGGCGCGCGGGGCTTGAGTTGCTGTGGGGTCCGCTGGGCTTTGCCAACCTGTTGCTGGTGGGCGCTGTGCTGGGACTGCAGGGCATTGAGCTGCCTGCGGTGGAGCCGATGATCGCGGCGTCCTTGTTGGTGTTGGGCCTGCTGGTGGTGTCGCGCCTGCGCGTGCCGGGCGCGGTAGCCGCTTTGCTGGTGGGCGGTTTTGCCCTCTTTCACGGCCTGGCGCACGGGCTTGAGTTGGCGGACAGTCCCCACGCTTTTGGGGTGCTGGCGGGCATGTTGACGGCCACGGTGCTGTTGCACTCGGCCGGGCTGGGCGCGGGTTGGGCCTTGCGCGGCGCCAACGTCTGGCTGGCGCGTGCAGTTGGCGTTGGCGTGGCTGGATTTGGCAGCATGTTGCTGCTGCAACTGGCGTCATAGAGCATCATCATGATTCCTGGTGAACTTTTTACCGACGGCCCCGCGCATGGGCTCAACCCTGGCCGGCGCACCCAAACGCTGGTGGTGGTCAACGCCTCTGAGCGCCCGATTCAGGTCGGTTCGCACTACCACTTTGCCGAGACCAACGGCGCGCTGGGCTTTGACCGGGCCGCAGCACACGGCATGCGGCTGAACATTGCGTCGGGCTCAGCGGTGCGATTTGAGCCGGGCCAGCAACGCACCGTGGAACTGGTGGACTATGGCGGCGCACGCGTCGTTTACGGCTTTCGTGCTCTGGTGATGGGATCGCTCTGAATTATTGGTGTTTTATGCCTCTAGCCCGCGTGAAATAAGCGCGGACAGCTCTCTTTTTTGAAAGTATTGCAATGGCAACGATTGGACGACGCGCCTACGCGGAGATGTTTGGCCCCACGGTGGGCGACCGGCTGCGCCTGGCCGACACCAACCTGATCGTTGAAATCGAAGACGACTACACCCTGCGAGCGGGGGGCTATGGTGAAGAAGTGAAATTTGGCGGCGGCAAGACCATCCGCGACGGCATGGCCCAAAGCCAGCGCAGCAGGGCACAAGGTGCGGTCGACACCGTCATGACCAATGCCTTGATCATGGACCACTGGGGCATTGTCAAAGCCGACATCGGCCTCAAAGACAGCCGCATCGCGGCCATCGGCAAGGCCGGCAACCCCGACACCCAACCGGGCGTGGACATCATCATCGGCCCGGGCACTGAAATTATCAGCTGCGAGGGCAGCATCGTCACGGCCGGTGGCTTTGACAGCCACATCCATTTCATCTGCCCGCAACTGATTGAAGAGGCTTTGAGCAGCGGCATCACCACCATGACCGGTGGCGGCACGGGACCTGCCACCGGCACCTTTGCCACCACCTGCACGCCCGGGCCGTGGCACATTGAGCGCATGCTGCAGGCCTCTGATGCTTTTGCCATGAACTTAGGGTTCATGGGCAAGGGCAATGCCAGCTTGCCCGAGGCGCTGCACGAGCAAATCAACGCCGGGGCGCTCGGGCTGAAACTGCACGAAGACTGGGGCACCACGCCAGCGGCTATCGACAACTGTTTGAGTGTGGCTGAACTCACCGACACGCAGGTGGCCATTCACACCGACACGCTCAACGAATCGGGTTTTGTGGAAGACACGCTGGCCGCGTTCAAAGGCCGCAGCATCCATACCTTTCACACCGAAGGCGCCGGTGGCGGCCACGCGCCTGACATCATGAAACTGGTGGGCGAGCCCAATGTCTTGCCGTCCAGCACCAACCCGACGCGCCCCTACACCGTGAACACGCTGGACGAACACGTGGACATGCTGATGGTGTGCCACCACCTGGATGCGTCAATCGCCGAAGACCTGGCATTCGCCGAGAGCCGCATCCGCAAGGAGACCATTGCGGCCGAAGACATCCTGCACGACCTGGGCGCTATCAGCATCATGAGCAGCGACAGCCAGGCCATGGGCCGCGTCGGCGAGGTCATCATCCGCACCTGGCAAACGGCGCACAAGATGAAGCAGCAGCGCGGCTGGCTGGCGCCACCACTTGACCGCAGCGAGCCGGTCGAGCAGCTGCAGCGCAACGACAACTACCGCGTCAAACGCTACCTGGCCAAGTACACCATCAACCCGGCGCTGACGCACGGCATGGCGCACGAAGTGGGCAGCATTGAGGTGGGAAAATGGGCCGACCTGGTGGTTTGGAAACCAGCCTTCTTTGGCATCAAACCGGCACTCATTCTCAAGGGCGGATTTATCGCCATGGCCGCCATGGGCGACCCCAATGCCAGCATCCCGACGCCGCAACCGGTGCATTACCGGCCCATGTTTGGCAGTTTTGGCGGTGCCCTGGCGCGCGGATCCCTGACTTTTGTATCGCAAGCCGGATTGAACGCGGGCATTGGCGCGCGCTATGGGCTGAGCAAGTCATTGAGCGCGGTTAAAAATATCCGGGGCGTGCGTAAACAGCACATGATCCACAACCACTACCTGCCCAAGATGGAGATTGACGCCCAAACCTACAGCGTGCGCGCCGACGGTGAACTGCTCACCTGTGAGCCGGCCGTGAGTTTGCCAATGACGCAGCGGTATTTCTTGTTCTAAGAAAAATTGGCCTCTAACGCTTGTCTGCATTGCGTGAGAAGCTATCTTTAATGTAGCAAAAATACAGCGGGCTGTGCAAGTTTGAAATTCAGCGCTGGGGACAGACGAATGACTGGTGAAAGACCCGACGGCGACATTTGGACCGTCATTAAGGACAGTCACTTTGGGCCACGAGCAGTCGGTCGCGAGTGGCCGCTAATAGGCGGGTGGCTTTTCAATTTTTCCACGACTTGCTACGGTACTGCTTGGCAGGAAATGATGATCGTGCACCGGTCATTGGACTTGTAAAAGCGAATCCAGCGGGGATGCCGTTCCACCCGCCGCCACCTTGAGCACATGGGTGTAGATCATGGTGGTGCTTACATCGCTGTGGCCCAGCAGTTCTTGCACGGTGCGGATGTCGGTGCCGGCTTGCAGCAAGTGGGTTGCAAACGAGTGCGCAAGGTGTGAACCGATACGGGCTTGCAGATTTGTGCTGCCGCACAGGCCAGCTTGATGGCGCGCTGCAAACGCTCTTCGTACAGATGGTGCCGTCGCTCGATGCGCGAGCGAGGGTCAATCGACAACTTGGGAGACGGAAACACCCAGAACCAGCCCCAGCGCTGACCCAAGCCGGGGTATTTGGCCGCCAATGCGTCGGGTACCTCCACGCCGGGTTGGTGCTGCTGCCGGTCGTGCTCCCACACCGTTCGGGCATGCGCCAATTGCAAACGCAATGCCGCATCAAGGGATTGCGGCAACATCACCACCCGGTCTTTGCCACCCTTGCCATCACGCACCACCAACACACGTCGATCAAAGTCCACGTCCTTTACCCGCAGGCGCAAGCCTTCGTTGAGCCGCATGCCCGTGCCATAGAGTAGTTTGGCCAGCAACAGTTCAACCCCCATCATTGCGCCCAGCAAGGCTGCCACCTCGGCAACAGTCAATACGGAGGGAATGCGCTTAGGGCGTGTGGGGCGTTGCACGTTGTCAAGCCATGGCAACTGCACCTGCAAGACTTCTCGGTACAAAAACAACAGGGCACTGAGCGCCTGGTTGTGGGTGGATACGGACACATTGCGTTGGGTGGTGAGCATGGTCAAAAATTGCTCAACGGCCTTGGGACCCAAGTCGCGTGGATGGTGCATCTGGCCGTTGCGTCCGTGCCAGCGGACAAAAAATTTAACCCAATACAGGTAGGCCTCTTCGGTGCGCAAGCTATAGTGCTTGTACCGCAGAACCTCCCGCAACTGATCCAGCAAGCGGGGCGACTGGGGAATATAGGAGACGGGTTTGGCGGACATCACAAATACTGTAATTGCATCCAGTATACGCAGGCGCAAAAAAGGTTGCAAGCGACCCGAGGCAGCTTTTTGCGGTTTCGTTCGAGCCTGTCCGTCCAGTTTATTTCGTCGTCTATCTTGGGAATGCCAAGATAGGCGCTCGGCTACATTACGTTATGCCCTAATTTCGGCGCCGTCTCGCCAGTGCCGACTTTTTGAATTCAACGCCAATTGAGGAGATCAAGATGAAATTCAGAGTACCTTTTTTTGCAGCCGTAGTCCTTCTGTCAGCAGCGCCCCTGGCCATAGCAGGCACATTCGGTGAGGATTGTCGTGCCTACGCAAAAGCCATTTACGCCGTCGCAGAGGCTCGCGACAACCTAGTACAACATCCCATAAATATCTTTCAATAATAAAAAAGTTGAGTTAAGCTTCGGCGCATGAGTCGAGGACGTCAAGCGCAGGCGGTAAAGCTGTCCAAACAAGAGCGAGAGTCGCTGCAGGCAC
>Ga0180732_1000503_pt1 | contig 33280 bp, 28 predicted proteins | sample KR11_01MetaG_FD_148674 | JGI IMG/M metagenome (GOLD analysis project Ga0180732, IMG submission 148674) | Groundwater microbial communities from the Olkiluoto Island deep subsurface site, Finland - KR11_0.1 MetaG | ecosystem: Environmental > Aquatic > Deep subsurface > Groundwater | place...
CCTTTCCAGGGATTCGGTCAAAGAAACCGTTTCGATGTCCATGATTCCAAAGGCCGGAATATGCGCCTTTACCAAGGCCAGACTCTGAACTTTAAAAAAATCTTTCATGGGCAGCCTTTACCATAAAGATCAGGACAATTCAAATATAGAAGGCCAGGGTCGACAGTTCCGGGTAGGAACTTGATTTTACTGTCTGTAAAATTGCCTTTCATGCCGGTTCACGACTTCCCCTGATTTTTCTTTTCCGCTATGGCTGCATGGGCCGCGGCCAACCGAGCGATGGGTACCCGAAAGGGTGAACAGGACACATAGGTCAAGCCGATCTGATGACAAAAGGCAATGGACTTGGGATCACCGCCATGCTCTCCGCAAATTCCGCACTCCAGATCCGGATTGACGGAACGGCCTTTTTCCACGGCAATCGCCATGAGTTTGCCGACCCCCTCCTTATCGATGGTGGCAAAAGGATTCTCCGGAAGAATGCCTGCGGCGATATAATTGATTAAAAACCCGCCCTCTGCGTCATCCCGGGAAATGCCAAAGGTGGTCTGGGTCAAATCATTGGTCCCAAAGGAAAAAAAGGAAGCGTACTCGGCCAGTTGGTCCGCTGTGAGGGCGGCCCTGGGGATTTCGATCATGGTTCCGAATTCATAATCGATTTCCATGTCCTGCTCGTTCATGACCTTCCTTGCCTCCACCTCCAGAAGCCCCCGTTGAATCTTCAACTCATTCACATGGCTGGTCAAAGGAATCATGATTTTAGGATGCACCTCAATGCCTTCTTTTATCACGATGCAGGCGGCTTCAAAGATGGCCCTCACCTGCATCATGGTGAGCTCCGGAATCAGGATGCCCAGCCTTACCCCCCTCATGCCCAGCATGGGGTTGCTTTCCCATAGACTTTCCACCCGATCCAGAATATCGGTTTTCTCTCGAATCTGTTTTAAAATAGTATCTACCTCTTCCAGGTTGGAAGCACTTTTGATTCGAATTTTCAAATCGGTGAGTTCATAAATCACTTCCTTATGACTGGGTAAAAATTCATGAAGGGGTGGATCAATGAGCCGGGTAACTACGGGGTAGCCTTCCATGGCGCGAAAAAGTCCGGCAAAGTCCTCCCTTTGGAAGGGCAGCAGGGCATCCAATGCCTCCTGACGATCAACAGGCAGTTTGGCCATGATCATTTTGTTTAAAAACGGCAACCGCTGGGGCTCAAAAAACATATGCTCGGTTCTGCATAGACCGATCCCTTCGGCGCCATACGCTCTGGCACGCTGGGCATCCACCGGGTAATCGGCGTTTGTCCATACTTTTAATCTACGAATTTGATCAGCCCAGGAAAGTAATTTGATCAGCCAGGGGTTGTCGATATCCAGAACCGAAGTTTCGAGCTTCCCCAGATAGACTTCCCCATCCGTGCCATCAATGGAAATCCAGTCCCCTTCCTTAACCACATTCTGGTTGATGGTCATCTGGCGTTTGTTCATGTCGATTTCCATGGAAGAAACGCCCACCACCGCAGGTTTCCCGAATTGCCTGGCCACCAGGGCCGCATGGCTGGTTCTGCCTCCCCGGCTGGTCAATATTCCTTTGGATGCCAACATGCCGTGGACATCATCGGGCTTGGTTTCCGTTCGGACCATGATGACTTGTTTATTCTGCTTTTTTGCCCAAGTTTCAGTCAGGTCCGCATCAAAAGCCACCATGCCCACGGCAGCCCCGGGAGAAACGTTCAAACCTGAAGCCAACCACAATTTCTGTTCCCTGGCTCTCTGCTTGATGGATCGCCCAAACTGGGGGTGCATAAAAAAATCCACCTGATCAGGGGTGATTCGTTCAACAGCCTCCTCTTGGGTGATCAGTCCCTCATCCACCATGTCCACCGCGATTCTCACCGCAGCCTGGGCGCTACGCTTGCCGTTCCGGGTTTGAAGCACCCAGAGCTTGGCGTCTTCGATGGTGAATTCCACATCCTGCATGTCCCGGAAATGGGCTTCCAGTTTCTGGCCGATTTCGTTAAACTGCTTCCACACTTCAGGCATTTGATCTTTAAGGTGAGCAATATCGTCCGTCATCCGGATGCCGGCCACCACATCCTCTCCCTGGGCGTTGATCAAATAATCCCCCTCGATCTTCTTTTCACCCGTTGAGCTGTTTCGGGTCATGGCAACCCCCGAGGCGCTTTTATCCCCGATATTGCCGAAAACCATGGTGACAATGTTGACAGCGGTTCCCATATCGTGGGGAATTCCGGATGCGTTCCGGTAGTCCACGGCCCTTTTGCCATTCCAGCTTTCAAACACGGCTTCCGTTCCCATGCGCAACTGGGCATAGGGATCGGTGGGGAAATCATGATTGGTATGCCGTTTGTAGAGTCTCTTAAATTCCGACGTAAGATGCTTCCAGTCCTCGGCTTTGAGTTCAGCATCGGTTTGAACGCGGGCGGCCACTTTGGCCTCCTGGATTTTATTTTCAAAAACATCATCCGGAATGCCCATCACCACATGACCGAACATCTGAATCAAACGGCGATAGGTATCATAAACAAACCGTTCATCTCCGGTGAGGGCAATCAATTCAAGGGCAATTTCATCGTTCAAACCGATGTTTAATACCGTATCCATCATGCCCGGCATGGAAAATTTTGCGCCGGACCGGCAGGACACCAGCAGGGGATTATCCGGGCCGCCGAATTTTTTTCCCGTGATGGATTCCAAGTGCTTCACCGCATTTTTTTCCTGCTCCCACATGTCTTCAGGAAAAGCGCCCCCCAGTTTCAAGTAGGCGTTGCAGGCTTCCGAAGTGACGGTAAATCCCGGCGGCACGGGGATGCCCAGATTCGCCATCTTGGCCAGGCCCGCACCTTTTCCCCCCATCAGTCCTCGCACCCGATCAAAATCGCCATTCACTATTTTTTCGATTTCATCCAACTCGCTAAAAAGATAAACCCATTTCTTTTTCATAGTCTGTTCCTTTGGTTGAAGATGGCTTGGTGGAGGCGTATGATAATGGAAAATGCTTTCGAAATCAATTGCACAAACCTTCTTTCGGATATCTTTCTAATGAAAGGGTTTTGCCTGGTGAAAATGAGTGTTTTCCATGTCATGGTTTTTATCAGATTGCAAAGAACCAAAACAAAATTGGAAGAAAATCCACTGGCCACGAATCCTATGAAAGACAACCTGTAATTGATTCCATGAATTGTAACATAATAAGAATATTATTCTTGACAATGGGAATATTTTAAGCAATATGGTCCTAAAAAACAGGAAATATCAGAATGATTGATGACATCAGTTTTGAAATCCTGAAAATCCTTCAGGAAAAGGCCAGGATTCCCAACGTGGAGGTGGCCAGACTGGTGGGGTTGGCCCCTTCCGCCGTGCTGGAAAGAATCCGGAAGCTTGAAAAAAGGGGAATTATTGACGGGTATGAAGTTCGCCTGAACCCTCAACGGTTTAAGAAAAACCTTGTGGCTTTCATCAAAATAACTGTCCATGAGACGGTGGAGAATGAATCCGTCGGCCGGAGGCTTGCGGAGATTCCGGAAATTCAGGAAGTTCATTTCATCACTGGAGACGACGGGTATCTTGTGAAAATCCGAGTATCGGATCCGGTTGAGTTGCAGAGGATTCTTCAGGAAAAAATTCGTCCTCTGGAGGGCGTGATTCTAACCCACACCAGCATTGTTCTTTCAACGGCCAAGGAAACCAGTCGCATTCCCCTGGATGAAAAAATGGTCAAGAAATCATTTAAGGACATCGAACAACCTTCTAATATAGGGGAAATCCCATGATTAAAATCAACGAAAATTACTTGAAACTCCAATCCTCCTATCTGTTTTCGGACATTGCCAAAAGGGTTTCGGACTTTCAGAATGCCAATCCCGGCAAAACCATCATCCGCCTCGGCATCGGTGATGTCACCCGGGCCCTTCCGGAGGCCTGTGTGACAGCTTTTCATAAGGCCGTGGATGAAATGTCGGCAGACAGCACCTTCCGAGGATACGGCCCTGAACAGGGGTACGATTTTCTGAGGGAAAAAATCGCAGAGCACGATTTCCGGGCCTTTGGGGCGGATATTTCCGGGGACGAGATCTTTGTCAGCGACGGAGCCAAATGTGACACGGGAAATATTCAGGAACTGTTTTCCGGAGATATCGCCATCGCCCTTCCTGATCCGGTGTATCCTGTATATTTGGATACCAATGTCATGGCCGGGCGAACCGGGCTGTTTGCAGACGGCAGGTACCAGGGCCTCACCTATCTGGAGAGCACCCGGGAAAACGGCTTTGTCCCGACCCTTCCCCAAACCCCTGTGGATTTGATCTATTTATGCTTTCCCAACAATCCCACGGGCGCTGTCATCAGCAGGGAAGCCTTAAAAACCTGGGTGGATTATGCCAAAGCCCATCGCGCCCTGATCCTTTTTGACGCTGCCTATGAAGCATTTATTCGGGACGAGAAAATCCCAAGGTCCATTTATGAAATAGAAGGGGCCCGGGAGGTTGCCATTGAATTTAGAAGCTTTTCCAAAACCGCAGGATTTACCGGAACCCGCTGCGCTTACACCGTGGTGCCTAAAAACTGCATGGCCTATGACTCAACCGGCAAAGCCCATGCCCTTCATGCCCTCTGGAATCGCCGGCAGACCACCAAATTCAACAGCGTGTCCTATCCGGTCCAGAGAGCGGCCGAAGCGGTTTACAGCGAAGAGGGGAAAGTTCAGGTCCGATCCTTGATCGATTACTACATGAAAAATGCGGCCTTGATTCGAGAAAAAATCGCAGGCCTCGGCTATGCCTTTGCAGGCGGAGAACATTCCCCCTATATCTGGGTGGACACCCAGCAGGATTCCTGGGAATTTTTTGACCGGCTGCTAAACCAAGCCGGGGTGGTCACCACTCCGGGCGTAGGGTTTGGAAAATGCGGGCAGGGGTTTATTCGAATCAGCGCGTTCAACACCCATGAAAATGTTGAAAACGCCATGGCCAGAATCGAAAGTGCGTTGAAAGGAGAATAACGCCATGCCCATGTCCCCATCTTTTCAGGAAAGGCTTTTTGCTGTTTTGCCGGAAATATGCGAGCATTTTCAAACGCCTTTTCATATTTACGATGAAACCGGCATTCGGGAAACCGGTGAAACCGTCAAAAGAGTATTCGGCGAAATCAACGGATTCAGGGAATTCTATGCAGTCAAAGCCCTGCCCAACCCGAGGATTCTTCAAATCATGAAAGACATGGGTTTCGGGTTTGATTGCAGCTCCATGGCCGAATTGACCCTGAGCCGTGAAGCCGGGGCTACCGGTCAAGACATTATGTTCACATCCAATAATACCTCTCCGGAAGAATTTTATGCGGCGGAATCCCGGGGGGGATGCATCCTCAATCTGGATGACATCACCTTGTTGGAAAAGGTTCCCCATCTGCCTGAATGTCTTTGTTTCCGATACAATCCCGGAGCCAAAAGAACCGGCAACCACATCATCGGCAACCCTGTGGAAGCCAAATACGGTGTGGACGAAGACCAGCTCCCGGAAGCTTACCGAGCCGCCATCCGAAAAGGGGTGAAACGATTCGGACTGCACACCATGCTGGCCTCCAATGAACTGAATCACACCTATATGGTGGAAACCGCAGGCATGCTCCTGGACAAAGTGGAAGAGATTTCAAAGGCCTTGGATATTGTTTTTGATTTCATCAACATCGGCGGCGGACTTGGAATCCCCTACCGGCCAGACCAGGAACCTTTGAATATAGAGGCCATGGGGAGGAAAATCACGGAATTGTTCAAGGCTTTTAAAACCCGGAATGGATATGTTCCCCGGTTTTTCATGGAAAGCGGGCGATACATGACCGGCCCCCACGGGGTTCTGGTCACCAGGGCCATTAATCGGAAGAATACTTACCGGACCTATATCGGGGTGGATGCCTGCATGTCGTCCCTCATGAGGCCGGCCATTTACGGGGCCTATCACCATATCAGCGTATGGGGCAAGGAAGACCGGCCCAAAACCCTGGTGGCGGATGTGGTGGGATCGCTCTGCGAAAACAATGACAAATTTGCGGTTCAGCGGAAACTTCCGGAAATTGAAGACGGGGATCTTCTGGTGATTCATGATACCGGGGCCCATGGCCACGCCATGGGGTTCAACTATAATGGCAGGTTAAGGCCCAAAGAGCTGCTGCTTGGCCAAGAGGGAACGGTGGAGCTGATTCGAAGGGAGGAAACCCTTTCCGATCATTTCGCAACGCTTGAATTTCAACCGGATACGATCAAATTAAACCCATGAACCAGAAGCCTTTTGATTTTTTCAACGATCATTCCCTCCACTTTCTGGAAATGGCCTTGACCTCAGACCGGATGGAGAAATTGGATTCACCCGATGGTTACGGGAAGAATACCGGTGATTGCGGAGATACGGTGGAAATGTTCCTCAAGGTCGGAAATGACCGGCTGGAAAAAATCACATTTCTCATCCATGGATGCATGAATACCCATGCTTGTGCCAACACCATCGCAAACTTTCTGGAAGGAAAAACCCTGAAAGAGGCCTGGGATATGACCCCTGAAAAAGTGGCTGATTTTCTGGAAACCCTTCCAAAGAATCATTTCCATTGCGCGGAACTGGCTGTGGGTGCCCTGTATCGGGCCCTGGGAGACTGTGCGGAAAACAGTCAGAGATCCTGGAAAAAACTTTACCAGAAACATTAACTTTACCATCACCTGGCAGAAATCGGGTGCACTCCTGCTTGTTGGTAGTTCGTTAAAAAAGGAACATCATTTTGAATCCACCATACAGATCAAATTCAGGGTTTGGATCGCAGATTACGACCATGGGCAAAAACCTGCTTATTTTGTATGTTGTGCTCTATGGGTTGGAGTTGTTGTGCGAGCACTGGCTTAAAATCTCTATTGTCGATTATCTGATCCTATATCCCCTGGGTTCTTCCGGGTTCCATCTCTGGCAGATCATTACCCATGGATTTATCCACGACCCGGGCGCACCACTTTCTTTTGTGATCAACTGCCTGGTTTTTTATTTTTTTGCCGCCCCTGTTGAACAGGCCTTGGGCACCAAACGATTTCTTACCCTTTTTTATATATCAGCCATTGGAGGAGCCCTCTGCGGTCTGCTTTTCACCACCGTATCCGGCTTTTCCGTCCCATTTATGGGGATGATGCCGAGCCTTTTATCCCTGATCGTGGTTTTCGGCCTTCTCAATCCCGAAGCTACCATTCTTTTAATGTTTATTTTGCCCATCAAGGCAAAATATCTCAGTTATGGAACCGTGCTGATTACTTTTTTAACGTTTCTGGCCAAAGCCAACCCCCATGGCGCCTATCATCTGGGTGGCATGCTCTTTGGCTATATCTACTTCAAAGGCCCCGGGAATGTATTTGACCCCAACCTTCTTTATCTTAAATATTTACAATGGCAGTATAAACAGAAGAAAAGAAGGTTTACTGTAATTAACAAAGATCCGAAAAAAGATGATGACAAACCCACCCTTCATTAAGAGATAAATGATGGCACAACTGAAAAATCCCATGGAGATTTTTAAACTCCTGAATAAATCCAACTGCCGGAAATGCGGTGAAAAACCTGCCAGGCCTTTGCGGCTGGTGTTTTTAAAGGGCAGAAAAAACTCAGCGAGTGTCCGGAACTGGATCAAAGCATAATAGATCTGCATGAAGACAAAATAGAAAAACACACAACCAATGAAGATGAACAGGCCGCTGTCCTTGAAAGGCTGAAAAAACAGATCGCCGACACCTACCCGGATCTTTTTGAAGATTTAATTCATATTTTTAATGGGGCCAAAGCAGAAACCCCCTATCAATCGGATATCGCCCTTGTGCTTCGCCCTCTGCCGAAGGTTCCCCTGCCGATTTGCTACTGGAAACCGGAAGAGGAATTGGAATCCGACATGAACCTTTTTTTCGATTCTTCAGCAGCGGACAACCTGGGGATAGAAGCCATTTACACCCTGGGCACCGGCATTGTCAGAATGTTTGGAAAGCTTTCGATAAGACACGGCATATCGTGAGAAATATTTTTTCCCCCAGGCGTTAATCCCGTCATTTCCATAAAATCAAGCTTTCCCCACACGACTTTAAAGAGATCCCCTACATACAAGTTGATCCTGCAATGGTAAAAGGCCCAGAATCACGGTTCTATAAAGTTGCTCAATTTTATTTGGTTTTTCAAAAAAAAGGGGAGAAAACATGGAAATCAAGAAAATGGATGCATCCGGTAATCCTTTCGAACTGGCGAAATTCGACCTCCAGGTCCTGCTGGTTGAAGATCAATGGGCCGAGCAGAGATTGATCTCCAAAAAATTGAAGAGCATGGGTTGCCAGGTGACTGTGGCTCAAAATCTGATAGAAGCAGGACATCTTCTGAAAAATGCTCCCATGGACATGGTATTGATGGACAGCGGTATCTATTCTCAAAACGGCTTCGACTTTTCAGCTGTGGTTGAGGAAGCGGAAAGAAAAACGGGGAAAAGTATCCCCGTGATCGGGCTTGCGGGCAATTTCATAAAAACCCAACGGGATCAATATATGGCAAACGGTATGGATGAATATCTGCCCAAGCCGGTTTCTGAAAATGAGCTCTTCAGGGTTATGGTGAAATTGGCCGGGAATGTTAAATATTTAAATCCGGAATTGAGCCGGATGTCTGCCGGATAAGCCACCCGGTTCTTTAGTGTGGACATTCTGTGTCCTGTGATATAGAAAAAACCATCATGACGGAACATTCCATATCACAGGGTCCTGAAACCTTGAATTCCTGCACAAAGTGCGGAACCTGCTGCAAAAAAGGTGGTCCTGCCTTTCACAACACAGATGCTTTCCTGATTGAAAGCGGTGCTATTCCGATCAAATTCCTTTTCACCCTTCGCCAGGGTGAACCGGCCTACGACAATGTTAAAGATTGCATCGTCCCGGTTGAAACAGATATTGTAAAAATAAAAAGCCGTATCCATTCAACCACATGCCTATTCTTTGAAGAGAAGAACCGTCATTGCGGGATCTATGAAAAACGCCCCCTCGAATGCCGTGTCTTGAAATGCTGGGACACCGGGGATATTGTGGCCTGCTACGCAAAGGATCGCCTCACTCGGAAAGACCTCATGGGAAACATCAACGGGCTTTGGGATATGGTAAAAGACCATCAGGAAACCTGTGCTCTTCCCCCCATTCTGGAATTTGTTGAAAATCTGAAATCCTCCGGACTAAAAGATCCCCAAAGGGAAAAGGCAATTAGCGAAACCATTGCCTTTGATCTCTCCATTCGTGCTCTGGCAGTGGAAAAGGGGAACATGGACCCGGAAATGCTGGATTTTCTATTCGGACGCCCCCTTTCCGTGCTGCTGGAATCCCTTGGACTTCATGCCAGGCAGCTAAACGGAAAACTGATTTTCAAGGTCAGGCAAGGCTAATAATCGTAAAAACCCTTTCCGGTTTTTCTCCCCAGTCTTCCAGCCTCCACATATTTCCTCAACAAAGGACAGGGACGGTATTTGGAATCCTTGAAACCGTCATACAGGGTTTCCATGATGGCCAGACAAGTATCCAACCCGATGAGATCCGCCAGGGCCAGGGGGCCCATGGGATGGTTCATGCCCAGCTTCATTACCGTATCAATGTCCTCCTTCTTTCCCACCCCGTGATACAGGCAGTAAATGGCTTCGTTGATCATGGGCAGGAGGATTCTGTTGGCGATGAATCCAGGGTAATCCTCAGCTTGGGCAGGTGTTTTACCAAGTTTTACCGCCAGATCCCAGGTGAGCTTGAAGGTTTCATCGGAGGTTTCAAGCCCTCGAATCACTTCCACCAGTTTCATGACCGGAACCGGATTCATGAAATGCATGCCGATAACCTTGTCCGGCCGCTTGGTTTTGGCCCCGATCCGACCGATGGGAATGGAAGATGTGTTGGTGGCCAGGATGGATTCAGGAGGACAGAGACTGTCCAGGGTTCTGAAGATTTCAAATTTCACCGGTTCGTTTTCCGTGGCCGCCTCCACGATCAAATCCGCTTCCGCAAGATCTTTCAGGTTAATACTGGTTTTGATCCTTTCCAGAATGACGTTTTTTTCTTCGCGGGATATTTTTTCTTTTTCAACGCTTCTGGAAAGATTTTTTTCAATGGCGTTAAAGCCTTTTTCCACAAAGTCGGTTTTAATATCGTTCATGATGACTTGATAACCGGCCGTGGCCGCCACCTGGGCGATACCGTTTCCCATCTGTCCTGCGCCGATTACACCGAATGTTTTGATTTCCATAGGGTTTCCTCCCGGTAATTTATCGTTTAACAATCATGGCCACCGCTTCTCCGCCTCCAAGGCACAAAGAAGCCAGGCCGGTTTTCTTCTCCTGCCGGATCATCTCGTGAATAAGGGTCACCAGAACCCTGCATCCGCTGGCACCAATGGGATGTCCCAGGGCCACCGCCCCTCCGTTCACATTGACTTTGGATGGTTCAAGCTTCAATTCCTTTGAAATGGCTGCGGAAGACCCGGCGAATGCTTCGTTGATTTCAAACAAATCCACGTCGCCAATTCCAATTCCTTCTTTTTTTAAACACTTGGGGATAGCCCAGATGGGGGCGACCAAAACATATTTCATGTCAATCCCGTAGGAGGCCTGGGCCCCAACGGTTGCGAGAATCTTACATCCCAGGTCCATGGCCTTTCTCTTTTCCATGACCACCACCGCAGCCGCACCGTCGCTGATGGTGGAGGCGTTGCCTGCCGTGCCTCTTCCGCCATCCTTGAACGCCGGTTTCATTTTTGAGAGAAGCTCATAGTTGGTTTCCCTGGGGCATTCATCCGTGTCAAAGATGATTGGGGCCCCTTTTTTTGAAGGGATTTTCACCGGCACAATTTCATCCTTGAATTTTCCGGTATGGATGGCGGCCAGAGCCCTCTGGTAGGACCTTTCCGCAAACCGGTCCTGTTCTTCCCGGGAGACATCAAATTTTTCCGAACACAGTTCATTGGACATCCCCATGTGAAAATCGTTCACAATATCCCACAGGCCGTCGTGAATCATATGATCCTGAAGAATCCCGGGGTTCATGCGGTAACCGAACCGGGCCTTTTCAAGATAAAAGGGGGCCATGGTCATGTTTTCCATGCCTCCTGCCACCACCACATCCGCATCTCCCGTCTGAATCGCCTGGGCCGCCAGCATGACGGATTTCAGGGATGAGCCACACACCTTGTTCACGGTGAAGCACTCCGCTTCCCAAGGCAGGCCGGCTTTCACGGCAGCCTGTTTAGCCGGGTTCTGCCCATACCCGCAGGGAAGGACCAAACCCATGATGACTTCATTGACCTGATCTTTGCCGATCCCGGCTTTGCCAATCGCGGCTTCAATGGCCATGGCTCCAAGATCGGTTGCACCGATATCGGCAAGGGAGCCGTTAAAATTCCCCAGGGGAGTTCGAACCGCACTGACGATCACAGCTTCTCTCATGGGCAGTATCTCCTAACCTTTGTTATTAAGCATGATTTTTGACTGAAGGCCCTGGCTGATTGATCAACGCCAGAATCAAATCCGTCTGGTGTTGAATATACTCTTCAAGGGTATGCTCCCTGGCCAGGGCCCACCTGCGAAAGGTCCACATATGGCCGAAAACAACAATATTATGAGCCGTCAGATTGATGAAGCCCGCGCCATTGTTTGAAAAAGCCTTGTGGGCGAAGATTTCCTTAAGGACTTTTTCAAAAGCCCCCGTGATGTTCAAATCGCTTTTCAGAACCCGGCTCCGCCATTCTTTGGGCAGATTATGGGTTTCCTGATACAAGAGAAGCATGTAATCGCTTAACCGGTGGCAGGCCAGCAGATACTGGCGAATCAACTCAACCAGGGTTTCTTCGCCTCCTGAGGATTTGGTCAGGGCCAGCTGGATAGCATTTTCTATTTCAATGTAGATGGAATCCAGGACTAGATAAAGCACATCTTCCTTGGTGGCAAAATACTCATACAGGGAGCCGATGGACAAGCGGGCCGCCTTGGCGATCTGCCTTGTGGTGGTTTTTTCAAATCCGTAAACAATAAAAAGCCGGACGGCCGCATCGGCAATCTGCTTTCTCCGACGCTCCACCAGATCCGGATTTTTAATCTGAGTGGGAATGTCGCTTGTTCGGTGTAAGTTGGATAGGGTCATGGGCCTTCAGCCTGATTGTTACTTTAATTTGCATCCCTCTGGATTGCGAGTTGAACGGTCGTTCAGTTCTCGTCTTCATTAACACCCGGAAAGCTTTTTTGTCAAGATTTTGATCTGGGTAAAGCACTGGGGTTGGCCGGATGGCAGCATCTACCCATCTCAAAAAGCTGGCTTGTAATCCTTTTTCCAGAACCGTAACTAATTTTCCTGTTGAGCTGAGAATTCTTGATCTGACGTTATCGCAATCAAATTCCTTGACATCTGCCATTCCATCGATCAAAGGATCGATTCGGAAAAGAAACTTTTAACGAGGAGTGACCCGATGCTACTGGAAAACTACAAGCAACAATTCATCGAATTCATGGTTCACTGCGGTGTGCTTACCTTTGGGGATTTTATGACCAAGAGCGGCCGCAAGACACCATATTTCATCAATACCGGCAACTACCGGACCGGCTCCCAGATGGAAAAGCTCGGCGGGTTTTACGCCGAAGCCATCCGGTCGCATTTTGCGGACGGGTTTGATGTTTTGTTCGGGCCTGCCTACAAGGGCATCCCGCTGTGCGTGTGCGCGGCAACTGCTCTTTACCGGAAATTCGGCCAGGACGTGTCGTTCTGCTTCAATCGCAAGGAAGCCAAGGACCACGGTGAAGGGGGAAGCCTGGTGGGGGCGAAACTTGCGGATGGCCAGCGGGTTCTGATCGTGGAGGATGTCACCACCGCCGGAACCTCCATTCGCGAGACGGTCCCGATCCTTCGCGGAGCGGCGAATGTTCGTCTTGCGGGACTGATTGTGTCCGTGGATCGCATGGAAAAAGGACCGTCGGGGGTTGCCGCCCTAACCGGGGTGGCCAGGGAATTTGACATGCCTGCCAAAGCCATCGTGACCATTGATGAGGTGGTTGGGTATCTTTACGGTCGTGGAATCAACGGGGTCGTGGTGGTGGATGAGCCCATGAAGAATCGGATTGACGCCTATCGAGCGGAGTATGGGGCCTGATTTAGACGGGTCCCGACCAAAGGATCTAAAGCAGTTCTTTCAGCAGGGTCTGCCGCTGGCTGGTGTCCTGATTCCTCACGGCCATGGCCAATGCTTTGCGGGTTCCCACCAGGACCACCAGTTTTTTAGCCCGGGTCAGGCCCGTATAAATCAGATTCCGAAACAGCATCTTGAAGTGCTGGGTCAGGACGGGAAGGATCACGGCTTCGAATTCGCTTCCCTGGGATTTGTGGATCGTAATGGCATAGGCCAGATCCAGTTCCGGGATGGCCTCTTGGGTGTATGCGATGATCCGGCCATCCGGAAAAAAGGAAACCGACAGGGTCAATTCTTCAGCGTCGATTTCCCGTATCGTTCCGATATCGCCGTTGAAAACATTCAGGTCATAATTGTTCCGGCGGTGAATCACACGATCCCCAACCCTGAAAACTCTCTCCCCCACGCTTAATTGAGCTTTGCCCTTGCGTGAAGGATTGGCCGATTCCTGAATCATCCTGTTCAAACTCACCGTGCCCAGGCTGCCTCGGGTCATGGGGGAAAGGATCTGGATCTCCGTTTTTTCCCCGTAATATTTGGGGATCCATTCCAAATATAGCTTTCTTACCACATCCAATGCCGACAAGCCGTAATTCAGGGATGACCATGGATGGACTTTTTTCAAAACCGACAGCAATTCTTCCACCCTGCCTTTTGCTTTGGAGACCTCTTCCAGGTTGACGTGCTGAAATTTTTTGGGAATGGTGAATACGGTTTCGTAGGGTGTGACAGGTTCATGGATTCTGAATTCGTAGGGGTTGGGGTCCGATTGGGCCGGTTCCCGGGGGCCGGAATCATGGAACCTTTTAACCCTGGTGATGAAGTTGAGCTGGTCTTTGGTGGCCTCCTCGGAATCCATAAACAGGCAATCCGCCTTTTGTTGCCATATTTCTGGCTGTTTGAAAGGGGAATCAATGAAAGGCATATCCCCCTGGTTGATCTGGTGGGCATACCGGATAATGAGGGATTCTTGGGCCTGGCGGAAAACCTTTTTCAATTCAAAACACTTGACTGCCCCGGAGCCAATGATATCCCGGAGGACATTGCCGGCTCCCACAGACGGCAGTTGGTCCGCGTCGCCGATGAAAAGAATCTGGCTTTCCGGCGGAATCCCCTTGAGCAATGAAGCCGTCAAACTGATATCCAGCATGGAGCATTCATCAATAATGATAAAATCCACAGCAAGAGGGTTTTCCTCATTCCTTTTGAACCGATCAAGCTGCCACTCCAGCAGGCGGTGGATGGTTTTGGATTCCCTCCCGATGACATCCATCATGCGCTGGGCGGCCCGGCCGGTGGGGGCGGCAAGAAGGATCCTTCGCTTCATCGCTTCCAGCAATTTAACGATCACCAGGGTGGTAGTGGTTTTGCCGCAGCCGGGCCCGCCGGTGAGCACGGAAAATTTTTCACACACAATGCCCTTGACGGCATCCGCCTGCTCTTCGCTTAAGGAAAAGCTTTTGGCTTTGTAATACCGGTTGATCCAGGCCTGAACCCGGTCCCTGTCCACCAGGACCGGAGCTGAGGAATCGGAAATTCTCCTGGCCACGTACAGTTCATCATAATAAAGGGATTTGGAATAATAGCAGGAGTCGACCGTTCCCTTCGGATGTTTAAGTTCACGAACCATCAACAGCCCGTCTTGCTTCATTTGATCCAGGTCGCCAGGCATCCGGTCATCCAGGTTCAATTCCAGAAGCTCATTCACCCGGGCGGTGATTTGGGACTCCGTCAGGTAACAATGCCCGAATTCCCTGCTGGCTGCCAGCACATGACTGATCCCGGCCCGGATCCTCTGGGGACTGTTTCTGTCCAGACCGATGCTCAGGGCCACCTTGTCCGCTGAAAAAAAACCGATGCCGTAAAAATCACGGGCCAGGCGGTATGGGTCTTCATTCACATATTCAATGGCGTTGTCGCCGTACTCCTTGTAAATCCTTACGGCAAAAAGGGTGCTGATGCCGTGGGACTGAAGGAACATCATCACTTTTCGAATGGCACGATGCACAACCCAGGCATCGCTGATCATGGTCAATTTTTTTTGTGCGATTCCCTGGACCTCGGTGAGTCTTTTGATCTCATGTTCAAACACTTCAAGGGTTTCATGCCCGAAGTATCCTACGATTTTCTTTGCGGTCTTCGGGCCCACCCCTTTGATGAGCCCTGACCCCAGGTATTTTTCCAATGCGGCGGTTGTAGCGGGCTTTTTTTCTATCGCCCGGGTGGCTTTGAATTGACGGCCAAATTTCGAATGCAGGGTCCAGGCCCCGTGGAATTCCATGGTGGCACCGGCAAAAACTTTTGTCTGATGAACAATGACCGTTTCCAGCTGAAAGGGATTGTCAAAAGGCGAAACACGTAAAACAGACCACCCGCTGTCTTGATTGTGGTAGGTGACCCGATCCACGATACACCGGATGGTTTCGATGATGGTTCCCGGATTGACCGGTTGCATGGCACGCCTTTGGAATGGCAGTTAGTGTGTATGAATAAAAACAGGCATTAATGCCTATGGTTATATCAATCCCTTAAAATAAATCAACTGATCATATCAAGAGGGGCCAGCCTTGTTTGTTCCCGTCAGTCATTTTTCAAAATATCGCGGACTTCCGCGAATAATAGAGCTCAACCCTACAACTTATTCTAATATATTAATTTAATTTTAAAACAGATAGTTAAACACATATCATAGTTTTTGGAATTTATTAGTTAGGATATCGCGGGTCATTTATTTGTAAAATAGCGGATTTAAATATTGTAAAATAGCGGGGTTTAAATTATAAAAATAGCGGGTAAAATAATCACATGAGCAAGGGAAGCAAACATGATAGAGTACTATCCAAGGTGGCAAAAAGAAACCGTTAAACAGATGCTCATAGAAAGGCGTGTTCTTCTGCTGAGTGGACCACGGCAAAGTGGCAAAACCACACTGGCACGTGAACTGGATTCCGATGAAACCGAATACCGTACGCTTGATGATAGCACACTAAGAGAAGCCGCCGAAAATGATCCCCAAGGCTTCATCAAACAAACCAAAAAAACATTAATTATAGACGAAGTGCAACGTGTCCCATCTTTGCTTCCCGAAATTAAAAAGGCTGTGGATGAAGATACTCGTCCCGGCCAGTATTTATTAACGGGATCAACCAATATTCAGGCCCTTCCTACTGTTACGGAATCTCTTGCAGGAAGAATAGCTAAAATCCGGTTGCGTCCGCTCACCCAGGGAGAGATAAGAAAAAATAATCCTCGATTCATTGATTCTGCGTTTGAACAATCATTTCCAACCAGCCCAACCCATTATGATCGAGACACTATTATGGAAATCGCATTCAGAGGTGGGTATCCAGAACCATTGGCGCTTCAAGATGCTGCTCGTAGACGATGGCATAGGGACTATATTGGTGCGATTTTGGAAAGAGACTTAAAAGATCTTGCCAGAATTCGTCGAAAAAATGCCATGCAGGAGTTGGTGAGAATCCTTGCATCATGGTCAGGGAAGTATATGGACCTGTCTGCCATCAGTTCGGGACTTTCCCTCCAGCGCCCAACAATTGAAAGCTATATCAATGCATTGGAATCACTCTATCTTGTGGAACGCATTCATCCCTGGACCAAAACGGATTACGCCCGGGTTGGCAAACAAAGCAAGCTGTTTATGGTCGATAGCGGGTTAATGGCATCCCTGCTCAACTGGAAAATAGATCAGGTGCGTCTGGACTCGGATCGCTCCGGAAAACTCATGGAAACGTTTGCTTTTAATGAAATTTCAGCGCAGGTTGATTCCGGAAATGGCCTCTATGAATTGCTTCACTACCGTGATCGGGAAAAACGTGAAATCGATTTTTTAATCGAAAGGGGTGATGGGGCATTGATAGGCATTGAAATCAAAGCCGGCTCCGCTGTTCATAAAAATGATTTTAAGCATATGAAATGGTTTCAAAATAATTTGGTTGCAAATCAGGACTTTATTGGAATTGTTCTTTATACAGGTGAATTTCCCGCTTCTTTTGGGGATAATTTGTGGGCAATCCCCTTTGGGTTATTGTGGTCTTAGCATAAACTTTTTAAACACAATAAAAAAAGCCCGGTAAAAACCGAGCTCTTGATTTTTGGCTCCCCAGTGCGGACAATTCTGGGCACTGGGAAGAACGTTTCGTTATCGGATAGCTTTTAAATAGGTTTACCAGTGTATGAAATAGTTATTTTATGCAATAGAAATCTTGGATAAAATTGCTTGAAAAAATTCTTCAGACCACAGATCGATAGACCGTTGATCACTGATAAATGGTGCAATGTCATTTTTTGCCTGCTTGTAATTGATTCGCCGAAATTTTTCTTTAAGCAGGTTAATCAATGTTTCCGGAGACAATATGCTGTTTTCAAGATGGCCGGTCTGTTTCATTCTGCAGGCAAGATGTTTGAGATTGACAGGTATTTCTCTTGAAATATACCATACAAAATCATAAAGGTCCCTTCCTTTGATTCGCTGTCCCTTCCATCCCCTGCAAAGAATGGCATGTATTTTCCCGGCAAAAAGGGAAGGTGCTGTAAAAAGCCTGACACTGTAAGGTATCGGCCTCAGACCATATTGGACTTCATAATCTGCACCTCCCGGAGGCGTTGTATCAATTTCAAGCTTTATCTTTAAAACTTCGTTATCATGAACTCCGGACACAGGGGGTGCTACCGCATGGATATTGAGCATTTGGACAACTGTTTTTCCTTTGATAAATGCAGATTCAATGCCTGTTTTTGTCGTTTTCTTCTTTTTTCTCACTTCCATTTCAAACCCATATGCACCCAGTTCATTTTTTATGGCGTTGCAATAAGGGGCGATGTCAAATTCCTCCTTTTCCTTCAATAAAGAAAAATCGAGATCTTCTGAGAATCTGTCAAGACCGTAAAATATTCTTAGAGCAGTGCCACCATAGAAAGCCGCCTGATCAAAAAAATTTGATCGGGACAACCCCAGCAGTGAAACTTCCTGAATAATTTCCTTTAAAGCGCTTTTATAATTATCCGGCGTTTTCAGATCATATTTCCCCAACATTTCTTCTATGGCGTGCTGCAGAAGGACCTCCTTATTTTTCAACATATTTGCATAATAGTGAAATTATTTTTTGCCGGTAAAGTCCGGTCAGAAATTTTAGGTTTTTAATGTTAATTCGTGCAAGGTTTTCAAAATCAATTCTCAAATCTTCCCTTAATAGGTGTTCAAGGGAGTGGATATCTTTGATCCCTCTTATTTTTGAAAGTGTATCACACAACGCCTTTTCCGGTGATGCGATTAAAAAGGGGCTTTCATTTTCTTCTAATCGACATATCCCATAAGCATATACTTTGGTGTTGATGTATCTGTATACAAATGTCCCGACAGGCGTTTCAAATAGCTTGTTCTTGTTTTTATTGAAACAAGCTGATGTGATGGTTTGAACCTTTTCCGGAATGAAACCATAATATGACAAAGCAGATTCAAAAGAAACATAGGAAGGACCGTAAATGATATTTGCAAGGGTTTTCAATGAATAGCCCTTTGCATCGCCGAGAAGATATAATCCTCTTCGGACTTTAATTACCTCCCCTTTTTTTATCATTGTGGTGAGTTTGGCCTTTGGAGATGCATACATTTTAAGCACATCCATAATACCAAGATAGTCCAAGTATGTATGTTTTTTTAAGAGGCCCATAGTTTCTCCATTAAGTACGTTTTTTTCATACTTTTTGGAGAATATCAATATATTTATTCAATTTTATACAGATTTGCGGAATTTTTGAAAGTGCTGCAAAAAAGGACATGACTTAAAGAAAAAAGCCCGGTTTTGAAGGCAAACCGGGCTTTTGATTTTTGGCTCCCCTATTTATCCACTCGGAGAAGCAAATCCGTATCAGAAATAATTCTCTGTTTTTTCAGATATAATCAAAAGAGAAAAATTCTTGAAAAAGGAGAAAAGCCAGGCCAATTTGCTCCGAATAGGGCTATAACGCATAAGGATTGCGAATGTTCCCTAAACCCAAAAGAGGAATATTCAAACCCGATAAAAGTCGGCTTTGAATTTGTTCAATACCTCAAAGATCATCCCGATTCAACATATGATGACCTTTCGAAAATGTCAGGTATCGGCAAAGCAAGGGTTTAAAGGATAAGAACTTGCTTTTTTGATTGTTGAGTAGAGGTTTTGATCATTTGTGTGTCAATCGATTTGTTGGTACAACATATTGCATATGCCAAAAATCGGATCGAAACACGGACACACAACCGGGTAATAGAAGATTGAAACATTGTTTCTGAAATCAAAAAGTGGCCGAAAAAGGGTGATTTTGGGGGCAGGTATCGGATTTGCCTAATAGTTGGTCTTATTGAATCCAGTCATCGTAAGGGGCAATTTGGGAATATTCATCATCATAAACGATTTGATATGCGGCATTCTTGGTAACGGGCGGGTCATGATTGTGCGTTTTCCAGAGGCCCAGATGGGTCAGTATCTTTTTGATGGCCGGCTGTTGCTCAATAAAAGCAATCACCCGCATCTCGCCTTAGGACAGGAGGGCCTCGATTATTGCACCCTATCTCAAAAAAAGGTCAGTGCCCCGCTAAAATTCAGACAGGGTTTTAACAAGATCGACAGTACCTACTTGCGGGCTTGAATAAATCCCGCAAGTAGGGAGCAAAGAATGAAATATCTACCCGTAGGGGTGGACTTTATGTCCACCCGGGAAACAGGGTATATGCAGATGAATTTGATTTAAATTCCCTAAATATTATATGGCCCAAATTTTTTTTGAGATAACTTGTAGTTGATTGCTAAAATCAAGAAGTTTACGCAACACTCTCCCAAGCATGAGAATCCCCCCTTGTTCTTGCGAACCCAGGCAACCAGTTGCCTGGGCCACCCATGAGTCTCGATATAGCTATCAAAAGGTGGGAATCCAAATACATACATCTCAAACCTTTAAACAAAATGGAGTCCCGGCCGGGCCGGGAATGACGACAAGGTTCTTTTGAAATGAGATCTATATTTAGCCCCCCTTCCCCTTTTCTAATGGGAGATTCTACTTTCCGCCGAGTCTGGGCTTACTCAATTCTTTTAACAGACGGCGGCACCCAACTGCCATCAAGCGTTTCTTTTTCCGGCCAGTAAATTCTCAGCATAATGTCAAAGCTTCCCTTGGGTGCCGGTAGCCAATTGGCCATCATTTTTTCGTCGGCCGGCGGATCAGCCTGAAGCAGAATATCCAACGATCCATCCGCATTGTAGGTCAGGTTGTCCACATTGTGAATTGCATAGCGATTGATAGGATTATCGACGAAAAACCGTTTATCATTGTACATCGTAATCGACCAAAACCCACTTGGATGAATGGGCGGTGTCTGCCCTTTTTCAAAACGTAGAAGGTAACGGTAAGCGCCGGTAAAGGGTTTTCCCTCCTGATCAATTTGGATGGACGGGTAAACCGCGTCTTCAGGCTGGTTGGCACCTAAGCCAAACATGGTGATAAAGGCGCGAAAAGTGTAGGCCGTACCATAGACGCCCAGATTTTTTGCAAAGCGCCAGCCATTGACCCTCTTGCTGCTGGCAGCTATAGACTTAATCTTAGCCTGGGCTGCTGGTACACACCGGTTCAATCCTTTTTGAACATGAGAACCCAGGTTTTCGAATTCAAAATCCTTCCCCGGCACAATGCCGATTTGCGCGAGTTTCTCAATCATCGGCGCATCCCCGGCAGCCGGGGGATTTGTTTTCAATGCCAGGGCAAATTGCCGAAAAAATGTGGGAGCATCCATTTTAGCCACGCGCAGCGGCGGCGGCGTTTTCATATCAATTGCCGGGTCATGCGTACCAGCCGGCGGCGTATAGGGTTTGCCATATGAACTAAGCGGCGTCAGGCGCATTCCATCCTGGAAGGCGTTGACCGCTGCAACGTCTTCAGGGCTGATATTCGTATAAGTACGACCCAAAATCCAAGCCATGTTGGTGGGGGATTTGATCACCGATATGCCGGCCTGCAACCCTCCTTTGAAATCAGGACCGACAATTATGAAATCTTTTGCCACGCTCCCTGTTGTTCGTGTGCCGGGATTTGCAATCACGTTTGTCCAGGCATCCAGCACCGGCATCATATAATACCTGTTGGCAGCATCCGGCACATGTAAAACAATCGGTTCCATTGAAAGGTCCAGCCATGCGGTTGAATACAGGGTATCGTTGTTCGGCGCAACCACATTGGTGCCGCTTGCGTCCACCAGTTCCCTCGTATGTGAGAACTGGTTTACAGGCGCATCAGCGCCCGGGATATTCGCGTCAATGGACGGGGTATTCGTGACCTTCTGTCTGGTCGCTTCCATAATTACCAAAGGGTATGCATAAATATATGCGTCAATGCCTGCCTGAAACGCCTGCTCCTCACGATTGTCTGCAGTTGCTTCTTGTGCATTGGCAGAAGGCGTCATCAGAATAATGAGCATCAACACGATCAAAACAGATTTAATGTTCATGGTTCGCTTCCTTTCTATGGTCATGATTCATTATCTTTCAATTATCGGGAAAGTATGTTGTTCAACAAGACTTGTCAATTACAATAATAAGGGGCAAAGCAACCAGATAGAGGCACAAATGCATATTTTTGGCTTTAGAATTGGAAGTCTTATAAAAACCTGCCTTGGGAGACCAAAGGATAAGCATAAGAACTTGCTTTTTTGATCGTTGAGTATTGGTTTTGATCATTTGTGTGTCAACCGATTTGTTGGTACAACATATTGCATATGCCAAAAATCGGATCGAAACACGGACACACAACTGGGTAATGGCAGATTGAAATATTGTTTCTGAAATCAAAAAATGGCCGAAAAAGGGTGATTTTGGGGGCAGGTATCGGGTTTGCCTAATAGTTGGTTTTATTGAATCCAGTCATCGTAAGGGGCAATTTGGGAATATTGAATCTTGAGGGTCACCTCCAAAGCATTAACAAAAAGCTGGAAACAATCGTGGATTCAATTGAAACCGGCAGCCTTAAAGTCTTTGATTCAATAAATAAAAGAATGAAATCTTTGGAGGCGGAACGAGATGCAGCAGATGATAAATTAAAAGCTATAGATTTTGAAATTGCTGAGATTGAAAAAGACCGGCTCTCATCTGAAATCATGAGCCAGTCATATAAGGCTTTTAGAGACATTATTAACAAGGCAAAGCCGGACAAATTAAAAGAATTGCTGTATCGGATTGTTGAGGTTGTTGAATGGCACCAAAATAAGGAGGATAATTCAGTAGGTCACTGCAAAATCTAATACTTTGAACAACCGAACCTAAAACTGCCTTCTAAAAAACAAAAACTCAGCGAACCGGATGGAAATCGGTTCGCTGAGAGTGATGTTTGGCTCCCCAGCACGGACTCGAACCGCGGACATAGTGGTTAACAGCCACTCGCTCTACCGACTGAGCTACTGGGGATCAGTGTTATGATTCACGGGTTCTATTAAAAAAACATCGGCATGTCAATAAGATTTTAAGGGGTTTGCTTGGGGGTGAATCGCAAGGACGGGCTTTTTCCAACCACCGAAAAAGGAAAACCCTTGGTTGCTGAAGAGGTCTGTCAGGATTCCGCCAGCTGGATGATTTTTTTCGATGTATATTCCCCCACATCGGCCAGGGCGTCCATGGGAAGGAACCGGTTGGCGTTTTTGGAATACAGGCAGATGGCTGAAGCGGGAAATTCGTCGTCCTCCCGGTAAAAAACATAACAGAGGGCGATTTTGGGAAGGGGAAACACGATAAATGAAAAATCTCCGCTCGTGGATGCAGAGGCTTCCCGGCCATTAAATATTGATAGGATGATTTCAGTGTTTTTTTGAATGCGTTCCACATGGGGAACCAGCACACTTTCCGTATGGCTGGAAAAGGCCCCCACATAGGGCATGCTGTTGGGGAATTCCTTGAAAGATTTCAAGGGCTCCACTTCAACGGGTGCTGAAGCCGCATGCAGGGCATACAGAGAAATGAGAATGCCCAGAACGCCCGAGGCGCTTTCCTGGCCCAGAATAATGTCTTGGCGGGTGATCCGGCAGGCTTCCCCAAAGGCTTGAAAAACAAATTCATCATGGTTTCTTTCAGCCCCCATTCTGAGGTCCAGATCCTCCGGCAATGCGCCGTACAGCTTTTCAAGATTGTTTAGAGCGATTTTTCGGTATTGATCCGTCATGAGTCTCTCCAATAAAAAAAGGCCGCAGATTTGAAACTGGAAACCTGCGGCCTGATGATTTTACTCTTCTGAACGAAAGAGACTCCTGTTATTTTTCTTCAGGATTCTCTTCCTTTTTTTCTTCCTTGCACGCCAGGGTGGGGTCCGCCAGGAGCTGAAGGGCCCTGAACCGATCCGTGTATTCCTTTTCAATTTTGGCTCGAAGAGCTTTGGACGCTTCCGGAAAGTCCTTTTCCAGGGAAGCATACCGGACTTCTCCGCTGAGAAATTTCTGCAGGGTCCCGTCCGGAGCCTTGGAATCCAGGATAAAGGGATTCTTGCCTTCTTCCTTCAGCATGGGATTGAAACGGAACAGGGGCCAGTAACCGGCTTCCACGGCCAGCTTGATTTCCTCCTGGCTTTTGCCCATACCCAGCTTGATTCCATGGCTGATGCAGGGAGCATATCCCATGACCAAAGAGGGACCGTCGTAGCGTTCCGCCTCCACCAGGGCTTTCACCGTCTGGTTTTTATTGTAGCCCATGCCCACGGTGGCCACATACACATAACCGTAGGTCATGGCCATGCGGGCCATGTCTTTCTTGGAGGTTTTCTTTCCAGACGCGGTAAATTTGGCCACGGAGCCGGCAGGGGTCGCCTTGGAGGACTGCCCCCCGGTGTTGGAGTATACTTCCGTGTCGTACACGAACACGTTGATGTCCTCCCCTGAAGCCAGAATATGGTCGATGCCGCCAAAGGCGATGTCATAGGCCGCGCCGTCTCCAAGAAATACCCAGAAGGACTTCTTGGTGAAAAGATTGGCCATATCGCCAATGCTGCCCAGCAGAGCATTTCCCTTTTCTTTGGGCAGCAGATTTTTAAGCTTATCGCCGTATGTCTTTGATCCAATCGGATCTTGTTTATTGTCCAACCATCCCTGCATGGCTTCCTTCAGGTCCGGGGTAAGGTCGGTTGCCAGGGCTTTGGTCATCATGTCGGCCAATTGGGCCCGGCGTTTGAGGGTCGCAATCAGCATGCCGTAGGTGAATTCCCCTGGATCCTCAAACAGGGAATTCCCCCAGGTGGGACCGAATCCGTCCTTGTTGACACAATAGGGAATCGCCGGTGCTGAACCCCCCCAGATGGAGGTGCATCCCGTGGCATTTCCGATGATCATTCTTTCCCCGAACATCTGGGTGATGAGTTTGGCATAGGGAGTTTCACCGCATCCCGCGCAGGCCCCTGAGAATTCAAGCAGGGGCTGACAGAACTGGCTGCCTTTCACCGTGGTGCGGCTGACGATATTATCCTTTGCGGGTATGGTGACCGCATATTCATGATTGGGCACCTGGACATCCATCTGGGTTTCCAGGGGCTTCATCACCAGGGCTGTTTTTTTAGCCGGGCAGATGTCGGCGCAGTTTCCGCATCCCATGCAGTCCAGGGTGCTCACCTGGATTCTGAAATAGTAATCGGCCAGCTCTTTTCCCTGGGCTTTCTTGGCTTCAAAGCCTTGGGGTGCTTTCTGTTTTTCATCCTCCGTCATCAAGACCGGCCGAATGGCCGCATGGGGACAAACCATGGCGCACTGGTTGCACTGGATGCAGTTTTCCATGAGCCATTCAGGAACATTGATGGCCACCCCACGTTTTTCATACTGGGAGGTCGCCACCGGGAAAATGCCGTCCGGGGAAAATGCCGAAACCGGCAGGGAATCCCCTTTCTGGGCAAGAATGGGCCGGACTACATTTTTCATAAAATCCGGTTCATCCTTGGCGTTGGCCGTGTTGGATTTTGCGTTGGCCCAGGACTCGGGAACCTGGATCTCCACAAGGTTGGCCAGGGTGTTGTCGATGGCAGCATTGTTCATTTGGAGGACTTTTTCGCCCTTTTTACCAAACATCTTTTCCAATTGGTCTTTGAGGTATAGGATGGCTTCGTCCACGGGGATCACGTTGGCCAGCTTGAAAAAAGCCGTCTGCATGATCATGTTGATGCGTTCGCCCAGACCGATTTCGGCGCCGATTTTCACCGCGTCAATATTGTAGAATTTGATCTTCTTCCGGGCCAGGATCTGCCTCATTTCAGCCGGAAGTTTTTCCTCCATCTCGGCTTGGGACCAGGGGGAATTGAGCAGGAAGGTTCCGCCGGGCTTGATCCCCTCCAGAACATCGTAGATTTCCACATACTGGGCCTTGTGGCAGGCGATGTAATCCGCCATGTCGATCAGGTAGGGGGACTGGATGGGGGTTTTCCCGAACCGGAGATGGGACACGGTGATTCCACCGGATTTCTTGGAGTCGTAGGCGAAATAAGCCTGGGCGAACATATCCGTATTGTCGCCAATAATTTTGATGGCGCTCTTGTTGGCGCCTACGGTTCCGTCGGAACCCAGCCCCCAGAACTTGCACTGGATGGTGCCCTCGGGGGCCACGTCAAACCCCGAAGGGTAGTCGATGGAGGTATGGGTCACGTCATCGTTGATCCCCACGGTAAAATGGTTTTTGGGTTGGGAAGCTTTCAAGTTGTCGAATACGCCCTTGACCATGCCCGGAGTGAACTCTTTGGATCCCAGTCCGTAACGTCCCCCGACGATCCTGATCCCGGAGAGGCCCTTTTCCATGAAGGCCGTGCAGACATCAAGGTACAGAGGATCGCCAGGGGCCCCCCGTTCCTTGGTACGATCCAGAACCGTCAGGCGCTTGGCTGTTTCGGGCAGAACCTCGAAGAAGGCTTCCGCCACAAAGGGTCGGTACAGGCGGACCTTGACGAGTCCCACCTTTTCACCCTGCTTGTTCAAATGGTTCACCACTTCCTCGATGGTTTCGCAGGACGAACCCATGGACACGATCACATCCTCGGCGTCCTTGGCCCCCACGTAGTCAAATAGCTTGTACTCCCGCCCCGTGAGGTCCTTGATTTTTTTCATGTTGCTCAGAACGATTTCCGGTGTTTTCAGCCAGTAGGGGTTGGCCCGCTCGATGCCCTGGAAGTAAATATCCGGGTTCTGTGCCGTTCCCCTCAGTTCAGGCCTCTCGGGACTGACGGCCCTGGCCCGGAAGGCCTTTAGGGCGTCCTTGTTCACGAGGTTGGCCATGTCTTTGTAGTCAAGGACCTCGACCTTCTGAATTTCACTGGAGGTACGGAACCCGTCAAAAAAATGCACAAAGGGCACGCTGGCTTCAATGGCGGAAAGATGCGTTACCAGGGCCAGGTCCATAACCTCCTGAACGGATGCCGAAGCCAGTAGGGCAAAGCCCGTCTGGCGAACCGCCATGACATCCTGGTGGTCACCGAAGATGGACAGGGCATGGCCGGCAATGGCCCGGGCCGAAACGTGAAAAACGCCGGGAAGCACTTCGCCTGCAATCTTGTACATGTTGGGAATCATGAGGAGCAAGCCCTGGGAGGCGGTGAAGGTGGTGGTGAGTGCCCCGGCGGCTAAAGAACCATGAACAGCCCCTGCGGCTCCGGCTTCGGATTGCATCTGCCGAACCTCCAAGGGATAGCCGAAAGCATTGAGCTTTCCACTGGCTGCCATTTCATCGCATTCTTCAGCCATTGTTGAAGAGGGGGTGATGGGGTAGATCGCGGCCACTTCACTCATGCCGTAGGCCACATGGGCCGCAGCATTATTTCCATCCATTGTTTTCATCTTTTTTGCCATAGCATTGCTCCTTGAAAATAAATTAAATTCAAATTTACTGCCTCAATCCATCATCCTGCTGAAAAAGTCATTCCCCTTGTCATCCACCAGAATGAATGCCGGGAAATCTTTCACGGTAATGCGGAAAATCGCCTCCATGCCCAACTCTGCGTACTCCAGGGTTTCCACATGGGTGATACATTCTTTTCCCAGCCTTGCCGCAGGGCCACCGATGGACCCCAGGTAAAAACCACCGTATTTTTTGCAGGCTTCGGTGACCGTTTTCGTCCGGTTTCCCTTGGCCAGCATGACCATGGACCCGCCCAACTCCTGGAAAACCGGAACATAGGGATCCATTCGCGATGCGGTGGTGGGACCGAAAGATCCCGAAGCATAACCTTCCGGGGTTTTGGCCGGACCCGCATAGTAAACGATGTGATTCTTGAAATACTCCGGAAGATGTTCCCCCCGGTCCAACCTCTCCTTTATTTTGGCATGGGCGATATCCCGGGCCACCACGATTTTTCCGGAAAGCTTCAATCGGGTGGAAACCGGATACCCGGTGAGAATTTCTCGAATCCTGTCCATGGATTGGTTCAGGTCAAGGTCCACGGCCGGGCCTCCATCGGGCTCCGGAACCGGCAGAAAACGGGAAGGATCGGTTTCCAGCGCCTCAAGGAAGATGCCTTCCTTGGTGATTTTGCCCTTGATATTCCGGTCCGCACTGCAACTGACCCCCAGGCCGATGGGACAGGATGCCCCGTGCCTGGGCAGCCGGATCACTCGTGTGTCCAGGCAGAAATACTTCCCGCCGAACTGGGCTCCGAGCCCGAATTTCCGGGTCATGTCCAGGAGTTTTTGCTCCAGGTCCCGGTCCCGGAAGGCATGGCCCAGGGCATTGCCTTTGTCCGGCAATCCGTCCAGATAACCTGCGGTGGCGAGTTTCACGGTTTTCAGGTTCATCTCCGCAGAGGTTCCCCCCACCACAAAGGCCAAATGATAGGGAGGGCAGGCTGCGGTTCCCAGGGTTTTCATTTTGGCCTTCATGAATTCCGGAAGGGTTTCCGGCGTAAGCACGGCCTTGGTTTCTTGAAAAAGATAAACCTTATTCCCGGACCCCCCGCCCTTGGCGATGAACAAAAACCGGTAGGCATCCCCGGAAACGGCATAGAGATCGATCTGGGCCGGGAGATTGCAGCCAGTGTTTTTTTCTTCATACATGGTCAAGGGGGCATTCTGGGAATACCGGAGATTGTGGTTCACATAGGCGTTGAAGACCCCCCTGGACAGGGATTCTTCATCCAAACCCCCGGTCCAGACCTGCTGTCCTTTTTTTCCCATGACCACCGCGGTTCCCGTGTCCTGACACATGGGAAACACCCTTTGGGCGGAAATCACGGCGTTCTTGATCATCTCCAAGGCCACAACCTTGTCATTGGCAGAGGCTTCCGGATCATTCAGAATGGCTTTCAACTGCTCAAGGTGTTGGGTCCGCAACAGATGGGCCACATCCGTAAAAGCGGTTTCGGCAAGCAGGGTCAAGCCCTTGGGCTCAACCATGACCACCGGGCTTCCGTTAAACTCAGAGATTGAAACAAAATCCTTTGTGAGCAGGCGATAGGCTGTTTTGTCCGCGTCCAGAGGAAACATGTCCTGATATGCAAAATCCACCATGGGGCCGATCCCTTAATAAATTGATTTCACCAATTCAAAACGCCTTACTTTGATCAATTTCCGGGGGATGAAAATCCAAGTCCAGCTATTTTCAATCCGGAAAACGGGAGGTCCCCGTGGTCAAACTAAAGCGTTTCCAATGTCGTCTTGTTTTGAAACCTTTATCAACAGTCTCATTTATATATGAAATTCAGATCCATGCAACCTAAAATTAAGTGTGACTGATGTCAAGATTTTTTACAGAACCATCCTATGTTTTTATAAAACCAGGAACGGGCAATTGCTCGATGCCAATCCGCGTTAATGCAAAATCATATTTCACAGGATCATGGGGTGAAATCTTTTTAAAGCAGCAAGTTATCTCCATGGCCGTTTTCAGATTGGCTTGTTTTCTTTCCGTGAACTTCATCAGGGTGCAGATCCGGTGCATATGAACATCCACGGGTACGATGAGACGTGAGGGGTGAATATTTTCCCAGCCACCGGGATCCACATCATCTTTTCTCACCATCCATCTTAAAAAAAGGTGGAGCCTTTTGCTGGCGCTTCCCCGATGGGGCAAAGGCAGAAGATGACCCGGGTCGCTGCTTGCAACCGAAAGGATTTCTTGAACAAATGCGTTCAGGCCAGGCAATATGGTTGCGCTGTCCTGGTGGGGTCCCTTGGTCATACAATCCTGCAATGACCCGTATTCCCTAACCACCTGCCGGATTCCCCATAGCAAACCCAGAAGGTGGTCGGCCCTGGCGAAACGGTGAACAAAACCGGAAAAGGTTTCCGATAAATCTTTCAAGGAGGCTTGGAGAAGAAAATCGTGGGGGGAAGCCCCCATGGGGTTCAGCACAGCGGCCACGCTTTTTTTGATTTGGGCCACCCGGCCGTAGGCCAGACAGGCGGTGATGAGCCCGACGATTTCCATGTCCTTTAAGTAGTTATAATCATACAGAAATATGATGGGGTCCGTATGTACATGTTTTCTAGTGTTAAATTCTTCATAGAGTTTTTCAAGGGGCTTTTTCAGTTTCAAACCGCTTCCTATGCATGACAAGGCAAAGTATAACCAAAAGAAGGTTGTGAAGCAAAGTGTAGATCATCCTCAGGGCAACGACAATCCTTTTGTTAAAAAAATCCCTCGCTGCCTTGATTTTATGGGGTTCACATTATATGGATGAACCTCGGGTCTGATGCGTGATAAAACACAATCTGAATGGGGAAAATATGAAAGCCATCGTTAAAACCAAAACCGGGCCGGGCGTGGAGATTCTGGATGTTGCGAAACCCGAAATCCGGGAGGCTGATATTCTGGTGAAAGTTCAGGCCGCGAGCCTCTGCGGCAGCGATCTGCATATCTACGAGGGAACCCCCGGCTATGAGTACTTGCCCCTGCCCGTTATCCTGGGCCATGAATTCGCCGGAGAAGTGGTGGAAATCGGAAGACGGGTTCAGGGCTTGGCCATCGGAGACCGGGTCACGGCCAACCCCACCATGCCCTGCGGCCAATGTGACTGGTGCAAAGTGGGCAAGGGTGGAAGGTGCCGGTCCGGGTTTTCCCTGGGGCTCACGGGAAACGGTGCCTTCGCCGAATATGTGGTGTTGAAAGCCGGCGGAGATATCTTCAAAATTCCTGACAACGTCAGCCTGGAATGCGCTTCCCTCTGTGAACCCTTATCCATTGTCTTGAACGGGGTGGATGTTTCCCAATTCCAAGGCGGCCAGCCTGTGGTGGTCCTGGGACCGGGGCCCATTGGTCTACTCGCGGTTCAGGTCTTGAAAGCCTCGGGGGCCGGACCCATTATTCTCACCGGAACCACCGCCGATGCCAGGCGCCTGGAAATCGCCAGGCAACTGGGGGCGGATATCATTGTGAATGTTCAGGAGGAAGACCCGGTGAAAGCCGTAATCCGGCACACCGGGCGGGTGAACTTCGTGTTCGAGGCCACGGGTATTTCCGCCACCATCGCCCAGGGGCTCGCCATGCTCAATCCCGGAGGAAAGCTCATGGTCATCGGGATTCATGCGGAGGATGCCGTATTTAACCCCCTGGATCTGGTGCGCAAGCGAAAATCCATTATCGGGGTGTACGGGTATAACCAGAATACCTGGAAAAGGTCCTTGTCCCTTCTCTCCACCGGGGCCATCAATCCCGAACCCATGATTACCCACCGGATTCCTTTTTCCAAAGGAGAAGAAGGGTTCATGTTGGCCCATGACAAGACCGCGGCCAAAGTGATTTTTGTTCCGGAGGAGCAATGATACCAGCCGCCTTTTTTGTTTAAAAATGATGTCTTTAAACCCTGTCGCCCCCGATCGGAAACGCCGATAATAAAATCATCCTTAAGAAAAAAGGACAACCTGAACGGAAATCAAAGGGGGCAGGATGAGGTTCATCGGAAGACTGTTTCAAAGGGGAGCCTGGGCTTTTTGCCTGGTGACAGCATGCATGGGCTGTGGGGGTTCCGGGGGCGATCCAAGCGGAAATGAAAGCAAACCCGAGGATGATCCCCAACCTGCGGCCATCTATGAATGGGATCCGGCTGATTTTGATCATGTCTACGACGTGGGTCCCGACCAGGATTACGCCGACCCCAACGAAATCCCCTGGGAAAACCTTGAATCTTCCACCCTGGTTCGTATTTATTACAGGGACACGCCCTACGCCTGCAAATGGGTGATCAATGTGACGGCCACCGAAGACGCGCCAGTGGTCATTCAGGGGATTGCAGATCAGAACCGCCGACCGGTCATCACCGGAGAAAACGCCGTTACCCGGCAGGCACTGGATTACTGGAATGAACCCCGGTCGGTGATTAAAGTCGGCGGGTCCAGCATTCCCGATAATCCCGACCGACCTGCCTGGATTTATATTCAGGGTTTGGATATTCAACGCGCCCGGCCCGGCTATTCTTTTTCCGATGACAGCGGCCTTTCCGGAACTTACAACAACAATGCCGCAGTTGTCCACATCGAAGAAGGGGATTTCATCACCCTCTACGATTGCGCTCTTCATGATGCATCCAACGGACTGTTTTCATCCTCATCCACCTCCGACATCACCATCAGCAGTTGCTTTATCTACGACAACGGCATTGAAGGCAGCATCTACCAGCACAATTCCTATACGGAAAGTCGGGGCATCGTATTTGAATTCAACCATTACGGTCCGTTGCGAACCGGCTGCCTCGGAAATAATCTGAAAGACAGGTCCTCGGGAACCGTCATTCGCTATAACTGGATCGAGGCCGGCAACCGCCAGCTCGATCTGGTGGAAACCGATTACGACCATATTGCTGATGATCCAGGATACGACCGGACCTTTGTTTACGGCAACGTGCTGATTGAACCGGATGGTGCGGGCAACAGCCAGATCCTTCACTACGGGGGGGACGGCGGGGACACCTCCATGTACCGGAATGGAACTCTTTACTTCTATCACAATACCGTGGTATCCACCCGGAGTGGCAACGCAACGCTGATGCGCCTTTCCACCAACACCGTTCATGCCGAGGTCTTCAACAACATCCTCTTTGCCTCTGCCGGGGGCAGCTATCTGGCCATCACCAGCGGCTATGGCCAGACGGTGTTGAGGGACAACTGGCTTCCCACGGGCTGGCGTCTGACCCATGAATCCGGGTTGGATCCGGGGGCCACCGTAACCGATTCGGGCAATGTGGAAGGGGATATCCCCGGATTTGTTGATCTAAACAGCCAGGATTTCAATCTATCTGAGGATGGGGAAGCCTTGGATGGGGCAGGGGAGTGGCCTTCGGAGGTTTCGGGCTATCCACCGGAGTACCAGTACATCTGCCATCAGAATCGTGAGGTGAAACCGTCGGATGCAACGCCGGATATGGGGGCTTTTGAGCGGGCTCAATAAAAAACAGGAGGACTCGGGACACCATGGATTTTTCGATCCGAAAGGCCAAGGATGCTGATATCAAAACACTGGTTGATTTAATGGGCCTTTTTTATGCCGAGGCCGACTACCCCTTGGAAGGGAAATGGGCCATGGAATCCTTCCGCTTTCTCCTGGCTCATCCTTCTTTGGGATGCGTCTGGATTGCGCAGGAAGGTCGAATCGATGCGGGTTATGTGGTAATGACCCACCGGTACGGCATGGAGCACGGGGGGCTCATCGCCTATATCGATGACCTCTTTGTTAAAAAAGAATTTCGCCAACGCCACGCGGCTTCCATGCTTCTTGAGGCATTGTTCAAAGAATGCAAAGCCATGGGCTGCAAATCCGTGGCGGTGGAAGCCGGGTCAGGCAATCACGCAGCCCTGGGACTTTACGACCGGTTCGGACTTCGCCAGGAAAGCGCCACCCGGATCCTGCTTCAGGTTCAAATGTGAAAGAACCCTGATGGCTTATCAGGGCAACCGCATTTAGAAAATGATTGGCAATCCGGGGATTTGGGGGGTTTGCGTGCAAGCAAGCCGTTCTATGGATGCCCCGTTTGCAAATCTTATGAACTTGCCACCAAGGATGCCTATGGCAAGCGCAGGTTAAATAATAAATAACAGTGGATGGTGAATTATTTTGATGAACTGCCAAGCTATATAGAGAC